>Ga0075464_10000475_pt1 | contig 17650 bp, 17 predicted proteins | sample DEB19_08_DNA_5_FD_75068 | JGI IMG/M metagenome (GOLD analysis project Ga0075464, IMG submission 75068) | Aqueous microbial communities from the Delaware River and Bay under freshwater to marine salinity gradient to study organic matter... | ecosystem: Environmental > Aquatic > Marine > Coastal ...
AGCCTGCGGTGCCGATGGCTACACCGTCACGCGCCCGAACGAGTTAGGCCCCGCTGTGGAGCAGGCCTTGCGCAATAAACGCCCCTGCGTGATTGACGTGCACGTGGACGCAGATGTTCGGCCCCCCTCGACAGGGACTTGGCAACTGCCTCCGATCGCTTACAAAGAACCTGTTTATGGCAAGCCGTACATCGCCTGATTTTTTATTTTTCATTGAGGATTTCACATGAGCAAACAGATCGCACTTGTTTTCGGAGGCACACGCGGCATTGGCGCCGCCTGCGTCCATAAGTTGGCAGAGGCCGGCTATGACGTCGCCTACACCTATGTCAGCAGCGCGCCCAACCTGCCGGCCAACTTGGGCGGCTCCCGGATCAAAGGGTATGCCGTGGACATTTGCGATTCATCGCAGGTGGCTCAAGCTTTTGCTGATGTGGCCCGTGACTTCGGTGCGGCACCTTCTTGTGTGGTCGCTAACGCCGGCATCAACGTGCCGCCAGGTCCCGTGGCGCAATTCAAGCCGGAAGCTTTTCGGCAACTGGTGGAAGTCAACATCGTTGGCGCTTTCAATGTGCTGAGCGCTGCGGCCCAGCATGTGCTTGACGGCGGCAACATCATTGCGCTGACCACATCCATGGTGCGTGTCGGAATTCCGGGCGGTGGTCCGTACACAGCGACAAAGGCGGCGGTCGAAAGTTTGGTGCGCTCCATGGCCAAGGAATTGGCGGGTCGGGGCGTGCGCGTCAACGCGGTCGCACCAGGACCGGTGGACACTGATTTGTTCCGCGCCGGCAAAACCGACGAGGCCAAAGCCAAGGCGGCTGGGATGAGCCCGTTCAACCGGATTGGCACACCCGATGAAATTGCCGAGGTCGTGAGCTTCTTGGCTTCCGCCAAGGCCTCGTGGATCCACGGGCAAGTGATCCAGCCGAACGGCGGCATGATTTGAGTCGCAGGTCGAGATGCTCGCCGCAGTCTTCACCAAAAACCTGACGAACCCTGCCTATGGCGCAGCGCGGCTGGGTGCCGAGCGGGCCGCGGCGCTGTTCGGTGCGGAGGTCCTGCATTTCGTACCGAAAAAAGGCGATGACCCTGATGAGCAAAGCGCGCTGATTGATCTGGCGCTGGCGATGCCAAAGCGGCCCGATATTTTCATTTTCTCGCCTGTCCATGTGAGCTTGGTCGATGCGGCTATTCGGCGGATTGCTGTGGCGGGCATTCCGTTGGTTGGCTTTGTCAATCCGATTGCCGCTGTGCCGAGCGTCAGCTACGTGGGCTCTGATGACTATCAGTTGGCCCAGTCCATCGCCGACTATCTGTTCCAGCATCTGTATGGTCAGGGGCGGGTGTTGGTCGTGACGGGGCATGAAAACTCTTTCACCAGCAAAGAACGGCTGCGTGGTTTCAGGGCTGCAGCCCAGCGGTATCCTGGCATTCGCATCGAAGGCGTGATAGCTGGAGATTACGAGCAAGGCTTGGCTCGCGAGCGAACCGCCTCGTGGCTCAGTGAGCATCCGTATTTGGATGCGTGTCTGGTGGCCAACGACATCATGGCCATCGGCGTGCTGGAGGCGTTGGATGCAGTCGGTCGCCACGTGCCGGTCGTCGGCGTCAATGCCATACCGCAAGCGATCCAGGCCATCGCCGCGGGTCATATGTTGGCCACGGCCGATTTCAACGCCATGCAGATGGCACACCTTGCGACAGAATGTGCGGTGCGCCACCTGCGCGGCGAAGCGGTGCCCGCCGTCATCAATCTACCCGTGCACATCGTGGACGGCCGTAATTGTCACGAATGGGACCTGCCTTACGCGCAACGTCCAGTCATCACTTTGGCACAACTGAAGGGGCAAACATGACGCAGTTCTTGAAGACAATTTGGGGTCGCGGTTTGCTGATCGCTCTGCTGTCCATGCTGCTCGGCTCGGTCAGCGGCGTGATGGCGCAAGACTATCCCAGCAAGCCGATTCGCTTGGTCGTGCCCTTTGCGCCAGCCGGTGCCACGGACATATTGGGACGGATCCTTGCGGAGCGACTGGGGGCGGTGTATGGTCAAAATATCGTGCTGGACAACAAGCCCGGGGCCAGCGGACATGTGGGCGCACAGATCGTGGCCAAGGCGCCGGGTGATGGCTACACGCTGCTGATCGGCACCATTGGCATTCACGCGGCCTACACCAGCTATCGAAAATTGGCCTACAACCCGGGGACGGAGTTGCAGCCTGTCATCGTGATCGGTGAAGCACCCAACCTGGTGCTGGTGCCTGCTAGCTCACCCTACAAATCCTTCGCTGATTTTTTAGCAGATGCGAAGGCGCATCCAGGCCAGGTCAACTACGCATCGGCAGGTGCCGGGTCTTCCGTGCACATGGTCACCGCGCTGTTCGAGTTGGCCAGCGGCACGCGGCTGAATCACATTCCGTACAAAGGTAGCGGCCCAGCCTTGATCGACCTGATAGGCGGTCAGGTGCAAGTGATGTTTGACAACATGTCGTCCGGTATGCCGCACGTACAAAGCGGCAAGCTGCGTGCTTTGGCCGTCACCGGTGCCAAGCGAGATCCGCGTTTCCCTGAGGTGCCGACCATCGCCGAGGCCGGGGTACCGGGTTACAGCGGAACCTCGTGGTTCACGCTGGCCGCACCCGCCAGCGTGTCGGCGGCGTTGGTGAGCAAGCTCAACAAAGACGTTCAGCGTGTGCTCGCTTTGCCCGATGTGATGGCGCGATACGACAAGCTCGGCATCAACTATCAGCCCAATACGCCCGAGCAAGCCGCCGCATTTTTCAAAATCGAAACGACCAAATGGAATCGTGTGATCCAAGCGGCCAATCTGCAACTCGACTAAGGGGACATCATGGTTAAAGACTTTGGTAAATTGCTTTTGGCATGTGGTCTTGTGGCTGCTGCATCCCTCGCGGTTGCGCAGGATTCTTACCCTTCAAAGCCCATCAAGTTGATCGTGCCGTACGCGGCCGGCGGACCCGCAGATCTGCTGGCCCGCACGGTTGCTGAACGACTTGGCCCTCGTTTGGGTCAGCCCGTGTTGATCGAAAACAAGACCGGCGCTGGCGGCCATCTTGGCGGTGAGTTGGTGGCCAAGGGTGCGGCGGACGGCTACACCCTGATGCTGGGCACCATTGCGCACAACGGGGCCGTCAAGTTGTACAGTAATTTGCGTTATGACCCGCTCAAAGATCTTCAGCCGGTTGCCTTGATTGCAGAGAGTCCAAGTGTGCTGATCGTCAATCAGAAGTCCCCCATCAAGTCGGTGGCAGAACTCCTGGTCACGCTGCGCAGCCAACCCGGAAAAATGAGCTATGGGTCTGCGGGGAATGGGTCAGCCATGCACATGGCGGCTGAACTGTTTCGCTACATGGCGAAGGTGGACTATGTGCATGTCCCGTATCGAGGTGGCGCTCCCGCCATGGCCGATTTGCTCGGAGGCCAAGTTGACATGCTGTTTGAAAGTCTCGGAACGGCCCACCCCCACCTGAAGAGCGGCAAGGTTCGCGCGCTGGCGGTGACGGGAACAGCCCGCAACGCCAGCTTGCCAGATGTGCCCACCTTGGACGAAGCCGGCGTACCCGGCTACTCCTCTGTACCTTGGTACACCATCTCGGCAGCACGTGGTGTGCCGCCGACGATTGTCAGCAAGCTCAATGCTGAAATCAACGCCGTGCTGAAGACGCCAGAGCTGGTTCAGCGCTGGGATGCATTGGGTATTCAGCCGCTGGGCGGAAGCGTGGCAGATGCCTTGCGACGGAACCAGATGGAAACGGACAAATGGACGGCCGTTATCACCTCTGCGAACCTTAAAGCGGAGTGATGGTCGCGGGCGGCTCAGTTCAGCGGACCCAAGAAAACTTCCCCCGCGAAGCTATCGCTGAGCGGACTGAGGGTGGTCGGCCATTGCGTTGGGTCAGCATCCCATGACCTGCGCAAATTGGCGGGGCGCGGCTTGCCATCCCAGCCGATTTGCTCCATTTCCCAAAAGAGCTGTACCAGATAGCCGTCTGGATCAGTGAGCCACACGTGGTGGCCCATGCCCGGAAACAACGCTTTGGGCAGTTCTGTAAAGTGCAGACCCGCTTGCCCGAGGAAGGCCACGGCATCGCGCAGTTGGGCGTAGCTTCCGAGCTGCACGCCAAAACCAAACAGACTGGAGTTGTCGGCTAGACCTAAAACGCTGCGCAGCGCGACAGGGTAGATGGCTAACGAATGGTGCTCGGTGTTGGCGCGAAGGAAAACGCAACGGTGGCCCTCGTAAATGACTTCTTCGGTCAGGCTCAGCCCCAGCGTTCTTTGGTAAAAATCCAAAGCCTCGTTGACATCTTTCACAAAGATCCGAACGGGCCCGATTTTGGTGATTTTGAATGGCCGCGCCAACAAGACGCCGCCGACGTCGAAAGTCTCAGGCTGCGGTGTTTTTCGGCGGTAGCCGCCATCCAGGGGCAAGCCTTGTTGCAAGGCTGCATTGACTTCAGCAAATTCAGACCGGTGTGGCAGTTCTGGCGGTTGCATGTAGCGGATGCCGTGCATGGCGAGGGGTTTTGAAATGCCGGCCCATCCGATTTGCTCAATGCCGTAATAAAGCTCATTCACATGACCGTCAGGATCCGCTGGGTAAATATGCCAGTTGGAGCCCGGTGTATCGCGGCCAGACCGCAAAATTTTCAAGCCCTGCTCGCTGAACCATTTGAAACCATCGACCACTTCACGCAAGGAGGAAACCTGCCAAGTGATCTGGTTGACCATGAGTTCTGGATAGGAACCGTAGTGTGGGTTACTGGCCTCTACAGCGCGCTTGGGGAAAAGTACAAAGGAATGGTGGTCCGTGCCGTGGCGGGTGAAAACACCACGCGTTGCGCCTACCTGTGCTTTGAGGGCTTCAGGAACACGTGGACCAAAGTCGAGTTCATCTGAGAGTTCAAATCCAAGCAAGCGGCTGTAAAAATCCAGTGCCACGTCGACCGATGCAACGTTGATTCCAAAGTGCCCCAGCCTGCGAATCTGAAAGGGTCTCGTCAGGGAAACGCCTTCAACGCAGTGTAAATTTTGTGGCATGAATCAAGGGCTCCACGTGAACGCAGTTATGTCAACAGCCGGTTCACTTCGTTGAGGATTCAGACAGCGGGAAATATTTTCCCAACCAGTTCGTCAGTACACCTTGCACGATGGGATTGTTCTCGGCGAGCATGAAGTGATCGACTTCCGCAAACAAATGCAAATCGGTGGGCTGACCGGCCAACTGGAACATGTCAATCGACTGTTCGGTGGGTGTGACTGTGTCATTGGCCGGGTGCATCAGCAGCAGGGGCCTGGGTGCAATGTTGGCGACAACGTCGTTGGCGCGAAAGGTGTACATGCTTTCCACGACATCGAATGGGAAGGACATCACCGCGCCGTCTGCGAGATGGTTCCGCATGCCGGGTCGAATGGGGACGATGTCAAAGCGCGGAACATCGATAGAGATGCCTCGCTTGAGCTCGGCGCGTCCGCGCTGAAGCATGTCTGAGAATTTTTTCCACGCCTCTGGCGAAGCATGCTGTTTTTGAAATTTCTTTTCGCCATTTCCCCAGCCGCCGGCCGACACACATGCGGCGATACGGTCGTCAACACCTGCGGTGTAGACCGCCACGGCAGCGCCAAAACTAAATCCCAAGACGCCAATTTTTTTCTTGGAAACTTCTGCACACGTTTCCAGAAATGAAATGGCATTTCGCGTGTCTTGAACCTGCTCGAGGCAGATCACTCGGCCGGGCGTGCCCTGGCTGTTGCCGCAACCGCGCATGTCGAAGCGCAGAACCACATAGCCCATGTCCTCGAGGATGGCGGCCACCGCTGGCGGAACGCCCCCATTTTTGGTGCCGCCAAAACCGTGCAATACCGCAATGGTTGGCCTGTGCTCGCCGGGTTTCATATCGTCAGGCGTGTGCAGAACGCCAGCGAGTTTCAGGCCATCCGAATCAAAAAATACGTCTCTTTGCATCGTCGCTCCAGCCCTTGGGGATTAGGGATTTTTCTAGTCACAGAATGTCGCGAATGTTATACGATAAAAAATTAAGTTAAATCCTTTGGAGCGTTCATGACAGCCCGCCATCAGTTCAAGCCGCATGGTGTTATTCCAGCGGTGCTACTTCCGTTTAACGACGACTTGTCAATTGATGAGGCCAGCTACCGTTCCCATTTGCGTGATGTCACCAGCGTCAGCGGCATCAGTGCCATCACCACCAATGCCCATTCAACTGAAGTGGCATCGTGCACATTTGATGAACAAAAGCGTGTGCTTGCCATCACGCAAGATGAGATTGGCGAGCGCTTACCCATCGTCAATGGCATTTATGCGGATGGCAGCATGGAGGCGCAACGGCTGGCCAAGATGGCGGATGAAGGCGGTGCCTCCGCTTTGTTGGTATTCCCTCCGGCTATTTACACCTTTGGCCAGCGGCCTGAAATGGCGATTGAACATTTCAAACGCATCGCCGACGTGACCGACTTGCCACTCATCGCTTTTCAATATGCGCCCAGTGGTGGTCAGGGCTACCCCCTGCCAACCCTCATCAAGATGGTCGAGGCGGTACCCACCTTGGTGGCGATCAAAGACTGGTGCGGAAACGCCCAGTTGGCCGACCGCCAGATTCGCGCACTGCAGAGCCGAAAGTCAGCTGTGAACGTCTTGAGCACGCACAGCGCTTGGCTGTTCAGCTCCTTGGTACTCGGGTGCAATGGCTTGTTGTCTGGCAGCGGCTCAGTCATCGCTGACTTGCAGGCTCAACTTTTCCAAGCAGTGCAGGCCAAGGACTTGGCCTTGGCCCAGCAGATTCATGAGCGCATTTATCACACGGCAGAGGTTTTTTATGCGGAGCCGTTTGTGGACATGCACAACCGCATGAAAGAGGCGCTGGTGTTACTTGGCAAACTTCCGCGTGCCGTGGTGCGGCCCCCATTGGTCAAAATTCAGGCGCCCGAAATCGAACGGATCCGCCAAGCCCTGGTGGCGGCGGGTCTCCTCACGGCTTAGACTTTTCACAAGGGCAAGATCATGATTCGTTTACTGATGACGTTATGCATCGCCATGAACCTTGGCACGGCAGCTGCACAAACCTACCCCAGCAAACCGATTCGTCTGGTCGTGGGTTATGGACCGGGCGGTGTCGCCGACATCACGGCCAGGTTGGTGGCGCAAAAGTTAACAGAGTCCATGGGACAGCCCGTGATTGTGGAAAACCGGCCCAGCGCGGGCGGCATCATGGCGGGCGACTTGGTGGCCAAGGCTGACCCTGACGGCTACACCTTGCTGCACCTGAACTCCGGCAACGCGATCAGTGCGGCGTCGTTTCGGAAGCTGCCGTTTGACGTGAAGAAAGACTTTGAGTCGATTGCCAACATGGGTGCGGTCGACTTCGTCGTGCTGGTGGACAAAAGTTCCGACATCAAGACCATGGCCGATTTCATGGCCAAGGCTCGAGCCAACCCGGGCAAGACCAACATCGGCACCGTCAGCATCGGCAGCGGGCAGCACATGGCGGCCACTTTGTTCAAGAGCATCACTGGCGTGGATGCGCCTGTCGTGCCTTACAAGGCAACACCGGCGCTTTTCGCTGCCCTCAAGGGGAAAGACATTGACGTTGTTTTTGAGGTGGTCTCGCCGGCACTGAGCCTGATTCGGGGCGGTGAACTGCGCGCCATTGCCGTGTCGTCTGGAAAGCGCTTTGCGGGTTTGCCGGACGTGCCCACCATGATGGAGAGTGGCGTCAAAGATTTCGACGTCAATGCTTGGAACGGCTTGGCTGCACCGGCCAAAACGCCCAAAGCCATCATCGACAGACTGAACAAAGAGGTGAACGCTGTACTGGCCTTGCCTGATGTTCAAAAACGTTTCCAGGACTTGGGCATCGACCCGCGTGGCGGAACACCTGGGGAGCTACGCAACAAGCTGTTCAGCGAGGTTGACAAGTGGACGAGTCTCGTGAGCACCATGAACATGGAACGCCAGTAGGCCTCTGGGGTTTTATTGAGTCATATTTTTACTGGAATTTCGATGAGATTGAATTTAAAAAGAGTCTTCACAAGCGCACTCATGCTGGTGACATTAACCGCGGTTCTGCCTGCGCCAGCCTGGGCGCAAACCTATCCATCAAGGGCCATCACACTGGTCTGTCCATTTGCGCCCGGTGGCTCGGCCGACATCATGGCTCGCCTGATCGGGCAAAAGCTGAGCGAGGGATTGAACGTCCCGGTGGTGGTCGAGAACAAGCCTGGTGCGGGCGGCATGGTGGGTGCGGCATTTGTGGCCAAGGCCAAGCCAGACGGCCACACCTTGCTGCTGGTGACGGGCGCGTATCCGGCCACCGCCGCCTTGGCCAAGACGCCCCAGTTTGACTACAGCAAAGACCTCGCCATGGTGTCGATGGTCACGTCGTACCCTTTTATCGTGAATGTGCCTGCCAATGCACCATTCAAGACTTTTTCGGAGTTGTTGACGTACGCCAAGAACAACCAGGGGAAGCTCAATTACGCCACCTCAGGCATCGGCTCCATCAGCCACCTTTCGGCGGAATTGATGAACGTCATGGGTGGCATTGAGACGGTTCACATCCCCACCAAAGGCGGCACAAGTGCCTTGAGCGAGTTACTCGGGGGACGGGTTGATCTGATCTTCGAAGCCCCCACTTTGTCCCTCCCACTGATCAAGAGTGGAAAGTTGCGCGCCTTGGCTTCGACCGGCCACGAGCGCTACAAAGCCATGCCAGAACTGCCCACGGTCGCGGAGAGTCTGCCGGGTTACGAGGTCTACTCATTCATCGGTCTGGCCGCCACGGGTGGAACGCCGGAGTCGATCGTCAATGCGTTGAACAGCGAGGTTCGAAAAATGGTCAGCAACCCAGATGTTTCACGTCGCTTGCGCGAACTCGGCGGAGAGCCGCAAGTCAATTCAGCTGCGGAGATGAATACCTATGTGTCCAACGAGCTGAAAAAATGGCGTCAAGTGATCGACGGCCGGAAGATTGAACGTTAATGACCTCCACCATCGTTGTCTCCGAGGGACTGCTCAAACGCTATACCGCCAAGATTTTTGAGCATGCCGGTTTGTCGGCTGACCATGCGGCGGTTGTCGCAGATGCCTTGGTCTGGGCCGACTTGCGTGGCGTCGACTCCCATGGCGTTAGCCGTGTTGGCTTCTATTTGAACTTCATTCAAAAGGGCGTCATTAACAAGGCGCCGAATCTGCGGGTCACCCACGACACGGTGGCCATGCAAATCATGGACGCCGATGCCAGTGCGGGTGCCGTGGCCATGGGCCAAGCGGTCGAACGTGCGGTTGAAAAAGCCCGCGCGGTCGGAGTGGGCTTGGTGCTGGTGCGGGCAACGACGCACACCGGCGCGCTCGGCTATTACACCCAACAACTGGCTCAGCAGGGCATGATCGGCATCGCTTATTCCGCCTCCATTCCCATGATGGCCTACCACGGGACACGCGTGGCTGGCGTGTCCACGGCGCCGTTATCCATTGCGGCACCGGGGGCGCTGAACGAGCCGATCGTTTTGGACATGGCCTCAAGCATCGTCTCCATGGGGCAGCTCAATCAAGCGAAGCTACTCAACAAAGTTTTGGCCGAAGGTCTCGCCCTCGATGCCAAGGGCAACCCAACGACTGACCCTCAACAAGCGGCTATTCCGCTGCCTTTTGCCGGGCCCAAAGGTTCGGGCCTAGCGCTGATGTTCGAATTGATCACCAGCCTGCTGGTGATGAATCCTTTGGTGTCAGAATTTTTTTCGGGTAAACCGGGCGGACGAAAGCATCAGCAAAATGCCTGCCTGATTGCGATCGACGCTTTCAGGTTCTGTCCAGAAGAAACGTTCCGCAGTGAGGTCGCGCGCACGGTGGCCACGCTGAAGAACTTGCCGGCGCGCGAAGAAAACGGCGACATCTTGATGCCAGGAGAGCGCGGTCATCGCACGGCCACAGACCGTCGCCAGAATGGCATACCGCTCTCTGCTGAGGTCGCTCAAGAGCTGGCTGATTTTGGCCAAGCGGCGGGACTCCAGAAGCCCTGGTGAGTGCGGCGTCTAGAGTCGCGTGAAACTCAGCTTGTCTTAAAGCCTGCGGCCAACACGCCGTGGGCGCAAATAGCTTCATCTTCATCGCCTGTGCCACCGCTGGCGCCGACTGCGCCAAGGATGGTGCCGTCTGCATTTTTGATCAGCACGGCACCCGGTTGAGGCAAAAACTTTCCGCTTGATGTGGAGGCCAGCGACAAAAAGAAGTTAGGGTTGTCTTTGGCGCGCTCGCTGAGGCCGCGGCTGGAAATGCCCATGCCGACTGCACCCCATGCTTTGCCTGTGGCAACGTCGACGCGGAACATGCTGGCGCCGTCTTCGCGCTGCGTTGCTTTCACGTGGCCGGCGTCATCCAACACCACCACAGCCATGGGCTTGTAGCCCATTTTTTGGGAGTGCTCTAGGGCCGCATCAATCATCTTATTGGCCTGTGCCAGGGTGAGTTGTGTCATCAAAGTCTTTCTTGTTAAAGGGAGGGCGTGGGTATATTTTATTCAGCGGCAAGCGAGTCTCAACAGTGTATTGAAACCGATCTTTGGTGATGTGCGCAACACGCCATTCAATCACTTGACCCGTGTGCTCGGTTAAGAAGAGTATTCTTACGGCGGTATTTTGGCGCTGTCGTTAAGTCAGTCAAGTGCAAAGCGGATCGAGTATTGAGCACGTCGCGAACAACTCAGAAAAAGGATCAGGGAATGAGCAAGCCAGTCATTGGGGTCGTGGGTCTTGGGATCATGGGCAGTGCCATGGCCGCAGAGCTCATCAAGTGTGGTTATCCGGTGGTCGGGTACGACGTCTCCGCAGCCGCTTGCAAACGGCTCAAAGCCGGCGGCGGCAAGGCACTCGCATCTGCGACGGCTGTGGCCGATGCCTCGGCCATCGTCATTGTGTCGTTGTCGACTTCATACGCACTGGCAGAGACGGTCAAAAAGCTCGCTGCAGCCAAGCCGCGCCCCAAGGGCGAGGGCTTGTTGGTGGTGGAGACCAGCACCCTGCCTATTGACGACAAAGAGCAGGTTCTCAAGGCGCTTCGCCGCGTCGGTATCTCGGTGCTGGACTGTCCTATCAGCGGCACGGCGGTGCGCATGAAAGAGCGCGCTTGGACCGTTTTTTGCAGTGGCAGCAAGGCGGCTTTTAAGCGCGTTGAGTCAGTGCTCAAAGTGTTCACCGACAACGTGCCGTATGTGGGTGCGTATGGCAACGGCACCAAGATGAAATTTGCAGCGAATCATCTGGTCGCCATCTACAACGTTGCTTGCGCTGAGTCGGTGACGCTGGCACGCAAGATGGGGCTTGATCCGCAAGATGTACTGAACCTGTTTGGCAGCAGTCCCGTCATCGGCACGGGGGTCATGCGTCTGCGCATGCCGTTCATGATTCGCAGCGAGTATTCGCCGCCGACCATGAAAGTTGAAGTCTGGCAAAAAGACATGCAGGTCATCGGCGACATGGCCAAGTCTGTGGATTGCCCAACGCCCTTGTTCAGTGCTTGCGTGCCGATTTACAGCGCCGCCATGGCCCAAGGTTTGAGCCAGCAAGACACGGCCTCGGTGAGCGAAGTGCTCGCCAATATGGCTGGCATCGCGCCCAAAGCAAAGGGTAAACGCTGAGGCGTTGAAACCTCATTGGCGCTGCATGCCGTCTTAAAATTTGCGCTTGTCTCTGACTCAACCTGAAGGTCTGACCATGCAGCGCTGGATAAAAAAATTAGTGAGTTTGCTTTTGTCGACCGTGACCCTCTGCGCCATGGCGCAAAGCTATCCAGCCCCCAAGCCGGGCAGCTGGACGGCCAAGGACTTTCGCTTTCACACCGGTGAGGTCATGGCCGAACTGAAGATCGGTTACACCACGGTGGGTGAGCCGACCGGTGAGCCTGTGATCATTTTGCATGGCACCGCCGGGTCAGGCGCGGGGCTGTTGACACCGGCGTTTGCCGGTCAACTGTTCGGCCCGGGGCAGGCGCTTGACGCCAGCAAGTACTTCATCATCTTGCCTGACGCGATTGGCACGGGTCGTTCGACCAAGCCCTCAGACGGTTTGCGCGCCAAGTTTCCGTATTACAACTACACCGACATGGTGGCCGCGCAACACCGGCTGGTCACCGAAGGGCTGGGCGTCAAACATGTGCGTTTGGTGCTGGGGAATTCTATGGGTGGCATGCAGACATGGATGTGGGGCGTCACGCACCCGGACTTCATGGACGTGTTGGTGCCGATGGCCGCCATGCCCAGCCCCATGTCAGGTCGGAACTGGATGATGCGGCGACTGATCATTGACTCGATCCGCAATGACCCTGAGTGGATGGGCGGCAACTACACCACCCAGCCGCGCAGCGCGCAATTTGCATCTGTGTTTTATTCGACCGCCACCAGCGGCGGCCATCAAGCTTTGCAAATGCTGGCGCCGACCAGCGACAAGGCCGACCAGTTGTTGGACTTGCGACTCAAGACGCCAGTGCCGGGGGATGCCAACGATCTTTTGTACCAATGGGCGTCCTCGCGCGACTACAACCCGTTGGCCGGCTTAGAAAAAATCAAGGCGACGCTGCTGGCTATCAATTCCGCTGACGACGAACGGAATCCGCCTGAACTGGGTGTGATGGAGCGTGAACTCAAGCGCGTTCCAAAGGGTCGTCTTTTGTTATTGCCGGCCAGTGACCAGACGGCTGGTCACGGCACCACCGGGCAGGCTAAATGGTGGAAAGAGCCAGTCGCTGAACTGCTGAAAAACGCACCTCAAAATTCACGCTGATTCAGCTGTTCTGGCTTAGATCCCTCTGAGGACATAGACATGAAAAAATCCCTCCGAATTTTGGCCGGTGGCCTGTTGATCTTGTCCTGCGCCGTGCAGGCACGCGTCACGCGCATCGTGATCGACGAAACCCTGCCAATGCCCGCAGTGGCTGGCGCACCAAACGGCATGGCGTATGAGCAGATGGCCGGCCGAGCCTTTGGTGAGTTGGACCCCAAGCTGCCGGGCAACGCCATCATTCAAGACATCGAATTGGCCAAGGACGCGGACGGCAAAGTGCGTTACGTGGCGTCGTTCGTTATTTACAAACCGGTTGACTTGAAACAGGCCAGCGGTTTGATGTGGCACGACGTGCCTAACCGTGGACGGGTCTATCCCTTTGCGCCGCAGGAGCGGGCTTTCGGCGACATCGAACTGGCCAGCGCCTGGCAGGGCGACAACGTTGGCGCCACCACGGTGAGGCCTACAGCCAGCGTGGTTGGCATGCAGTTTTTGCAAGTTCCCGTTGCGCGTCAGGTCGATGGATCGCGTGTCACGGGCCAAGTCCTCGGGCGCATCGTCAACCGCAGCGGTCCGGGCTCGCAGCCGCTGATGGTTCAAACCAACCCCGTGCCCTACAAACCCATGAGTTTGGAGACTGCCAAAGCCAAATTAACGTCGCGCGCCGGCGAGACCATGAACGGCGAGGTGATTGACGAGCAAGCCATTGCTGCCAGCGATTGGGCTTGGGCGCGTTGTGACGCACAAAACCCGTTTCCCGGTGTGCCCGACGCGACGCAGATTTGCCTGAAAAAAGGCTTTGACGCGAAGCGTCTTTACCAAGTGGTGTTCACCGCGGCGGACCCCTATGTGCTCGGTGTGGGTTTTGCCGCTTGGCGTGATGTCGGCGCATTCTTCAAACAGGCGCAGGCCGACGATGTGGGCACGCCCAATCCGATAGCCAAAACGGTGAAGCACAGCATTGGCCGGGGTGTTTCTCAATCGGGCAATTACTTGCGGGGTTGGCTGCACCTTGGCTTTAACCGCGATGAAACTGGTGCGACCGTGCATGACGGCTTGTGGCCGATCATCGCGGGTCGGCGAATAGCTCTGAACTTCCGCTGGGCGCAACCCGACGGCGTTCTTGAGTTGTATCAAGCGGGTAGCGAAGGCCCCCAGTGGTGGCTGCCGCATCCAGACCTGTTGCGCGGGATTCCTGCTGCCGGAATCTTGGACCGCTGCACCGCCACGACAACCTGCCCCAAGGTGATGGAGCACTTTGGCTCAGCTGAAGTCTGGGCTTTGAAGCTGACGCCTGAGTGGGTCGGCACCGATGCCAAGCAAGACCTGCCTTTGCCGGCCAACGTGAAGCGTTATTACATCGCGGGCAGTAACCACGGCGGCGGCGCGGGTGGTTTCAATTCAAGCCTGCCGGGTGTCGGCTTGCCGAAAGAAGGGCCGATGTGCCCTGGTAACAATTTTGGACAAGGGGTTTTACCGGCCAACCCCATGCCACACACGCAAACCGTCAATGCGCTGCGCGTGCACTTTCGCAACTGGGTGATGCTCGGAACCGAGCCACCCGCCAGTCGTTATCCGATGCTCGCTGTGGGCACGCTGGTCGAAGCGCACAAGGTTGCCATGGGTTTTCCGGCGCTGCCCGGCTTGCGCCCCACGTTGCCTGAGCGCGACTTCATCATGCCGGTTCATGACTACGATTGGGGCCCAGATTTCAAGGCCGTCGACGGTTCAGGCATTCCCTCTTTGGCACCGCCAAAGATCAAACAAGTTCTGAAGATGATGGCCCCCAAGGTCAATGCCGATGGCAACGAGCTCGGCGGTTTGCCCGTGGTGTTGGCCGATGCCCCGCTGGGGACGTATCTTGGCTGGAACATCACGGCAGATGGCGCACTGCCGTTTCACAAAGACCAGATTTGCAACTATGTGGGCGGCATGGTGCCGTTTGCACGTCACGCGAAAGAACGCATCGCCAGTCGCGACACTCGACTTTCTTTGGAGGAGCGCTATGGCTCGCACGACGGCTACGTGGCCGCAGTGACCCAAGCCGCCGAGCGGGCCCGCAAAGAAGGCTTCTTACTTGAAGAGGATGCCAAGGCGTTGGTCACCGAAGCCAACGCCAGCGCGGTGCTGCGTTAAGCCCTTGCCGATGCTAGACTCGCGGCCCAACGCCCGTCATTCTGCTGAGCCGCAGCACCTTTGAGAACCCCATGAAATCACCGAGCCTTTCAGGTAGCCGCCAACTCGGCTTTGGCTTTGACGAGGCTTCTGCTCCGATGCCCGCAGTGCCGCCGGTGATCGCTTTGCAGGTGGCTCCGAAGCCCAGTGCGCCGATACCAGCCAAGCCAAAGGCCGACACAAACCCTGACGTTAACGCCGAAGTCATGGCGAAGGTGCTGGACGCGCACCCTGACTTTCGCGTCCTACGCCGCCTGGCACCCCGGCTAGAATTTCCGCCGGCCACCGGACCGGTGGCAACGTTGCTGGTACTCGACACCGAAACCACCGGCCTGAACGCGGCGCGGGACAAAGTCGTCGAGCTGGCCTTGCTGCGCGTCACGGTGGACTTGCTGACCGGTCAGCCGGTCGGTGCGGTGCAGGTGTATGACGGTCTGGAAGATCCTGGCATGCCGATGCCCGACGAAATCATCGCCATCACGGGCATCACCGACGACATGCTGCGCGGGCAGCGGCTGGACGATGCCGAGGTGCTGCGCATGCTCGAAGGGGTCGACCTGGTGCTGGCGCACAACGCCGGCTTTGACCGTCCTTTTGTTGAGTCCCGACTGCCGCAGTTCGCGGCCCTGAATTGGGCGTGCTCGTTTGCCGACATCGACTGGAAGCAAGAGGGCCGCGGCTCGGCCAAGCTGACCTCGCTGGCCTACGACCTCGGATTCTTCTACGATGCGCACCGTGCCGAGATGGACTGCCATGCGCTGCTGGCGGTGTTGATGGCGTCACTTAAAACGACCCAAGCCAGTGGCCTGTCGCGCTTGATCGAATCGGTCCTCACGCCAACCTTTCGCTTGCAAGCGACGAACGCGCCGTTTGACGCCAAAGACCTGCTCAAGGCGCGCGGCTACCGATGGGATGGCGCGCAAAAAGTTTGGCACACGCGCTTGGGGGATGCCTCTGCTTTGACGCTTGAATGCGAGTGGCTCAAATCAGCCGTCTACGCGGGTCGGAGCAGCCGGGTTCAGGTCGAAGAACTCGACGCTAAAACCAAATATTCGTCGCGACCCGGGCAAGTCGGCTGGCGCGAACTCTGAGTCTTTGAGTTTGAGGAATATAGAAATTCCCTTGCCCGTCACTGCGTCCCTTCCCCGTCACTGCGAGCCTTAGCCGTCACTGCGAGCGAAGCGCGGCAGTCCATGACCGTTGGATTGCCGCGCTTCGCTCGCAATGACGTTATTTTTGCGCGGCGTCCGGGTTTATTCAGCCTTCAGTTTGAGGGCAGCGTCATACAGTTCGTTGCGTGATGCACCGGTGATCTCTGCCGCCAGCTTGACGGCTGTCTTGAGCGGCAATTCAGCCAGCAGCAACTTCAACACGCGCCCACCATCGTCCGCGGCGGCCGCTTGTGGGGCTGGGTGCAGCACCAGCGCAAATTCACCGCGCAGACGCTGCGGGTTCGCGGCTAGCCATTCCGGCAGTTCATTGGCGGGCAGGGTGGCAATTTCCTCAAACTGTTTGGTCAGCTCTCGCGCCACGGTGATGGCGCGCTCAGCCAGCGGCGCACAGGCGCGGGCCAGCGCCTCCATGCGATGCGGCGCTTCCAAAATCACCACCGCACGTTTTTCAGTCAGCAAGGTTTGCACGGCCTGATCGCGCTCGCCCGCTTTGCTCGGCAAAAAACCGGCGAACACAAAACCGCTGTCGCCAGAAATGCCGGCCACGCTCAAGGCGGTGGTGACGCTGCTGGCGCCCGGCAGTGGCATGCTTTTGAAGCCAGCCGCGCGGACTGCCGCCACCAGCCGCGCACCCGGGTCGCTGATGGCGGGTGTGCCGGCGTCGCTGACATAAGCCACGCGCTCACCGCGTTGCAACCGGTTGATGACGGTGCCCGCTGCCTCGGCTTCGTTGTGTTCGTGCACGGGTAGCAAGGGCTTGTTGACGCCGTACTGGCGCAGCAGCGTTTGGGTGTGGCGGGTGTCTTCGCAGCCGATCGCATCCACCAAGCCCAGCACATGCAACGCGCGCAAGCTGATGTCAGACAAATTACCAATAGGCGTGGCAACCACGTAAAGTGTGGCGGGTGGGTAATGTTGCAGGCCAGCGGCAGCCCGAGCGGCCTCAAGGGCCAAGTCGAAAGAAGCGTTCAATGTGGTTTTCCAAAAAACAAGCGGCAGCGCCGACCGGGCAGATTACCACCAAGCGTCGGGGCGACGCGGCGGAAGCCTTGGCCTGTGCGTACCTGACGGGGCAGGGTTTGCGCTTGGTCGAGGCCAACTTCAACACGCCGGGCCGCGGCGGTGGCGAGATTGACCTGGTGATGCGGGCGCTGGATGGCACGCTGGTTTTTGTTGAAGTGCGCCAACGCAGCACGGCTTCGCACGGTGGTGCGGGCGGCAGCATCACGCACACCAAGCAGCGCCGAATTATCTTTGCTGCGCGGCATTATTTGATGCGTTTTGCGAATTCGCCACCCTGCCGCTTTGATGTCGTACTGGTGCAGGGGCCTGAGGGCCAGCAGACGATTGAATGGTTGCAAGCGGCGTTTGATGCGTCTTGACACACGGGTCTAAGCCGGTGACGCTATCATGGAGGGCATGATTGAACAACGCATTGAGCAGCACTTTATTGACAGTGCCGACCTCAAATACCAAGCGGCGCAAGTCCT
>Ga0075464_10000477_pt1 | contig 17625 bp, 18 predicted proteins | sample DEB19_08_DNA_5_FD_75068 | JGI IMG/M metagenome (GOLD analysis project Ga0075464, IMG submission 75068) | Aqueous microbial communities from the Delaware River and Bay under freshwater to marine salinity gradient to study organic matter... | ecosystem: Environmental > Aquatic > Marine > Coastal ...
CACGAGGATTTCCAGTCTAAGGAGACTTGCAGTGACCGTTGGATCTCTGCAGATAGATACTAAGACAGCTTTGGTTAAAAGCCAATGATGTTTACTTAGGGGATAACTCCACATAAGTTCGATACGTGGTTTGACTATCGAACCAGATGCGCTGCGTGTTCAAGCGTAAAGAGTCTTTACGCTTGATGTCCTACAAGTTCTAATTATGGTTATGTAGATAACTACTATGTAAGTAAATGTCTATACTACAACTATACTACTTTGAGTCTTTTGTAGGTGGTTGAGTCATTGATTTAAATGGGGAAATTGGCAAACTGCCATAGTCTTCACACTGTGGGGGTCGCAAGTTCGAAACTTGCATCGCCCACCATTTTTGCCAGTTCAAACGCTTCAAACAAGCCAAAGTCAAAGGTTCCGCAAGGAGCCTTTTTCGTTTCTGCCACGCTTTTCATCTTTCCCCTTGTATTTCGGATGGGTGCACTCAACTAAGCGAGAGCTCGCGTGGTTTACTAAGCCGTCACATCCGCGATGCACAATGCACCGCATCTGTGTAGTGCAGGTTTTTTTGAAAGGTAGTTCATGACTATGTTGACTCGATTGCTGAAATCTTTAGCGGCCACCGTGCTGATCGTGAGTGCCACGCTGGCATTGGCCTTGCCTACGCCCAAAGATATTGAAGGCGCCGTCAGCGCCGGTCGTTACACGCAGGCAGAAGCCATGCTGCGCGAAGTTCTTCAAGACAAACCACAAAGCGCCAAAGCGCATTACGAGCTTGGCCAAGTGTTGGCCCACGAGCAGCGCTACAAAGAAGCGCAAACCGAGCTGCAAAAAGCCAAGGACATTGAGCCATCGCTGAAGTTCGCGACCAGTCCCGAGAAGTTCAACGCCGTGTTCACCAAAGTGAGCGATTTGGCATCCCCATCCTCTTCCGTGGTGATGTCACCTTCTGTCGCGCCAGGTACGCACGCTGCAACCCAAGCGGCACCTGTAGCGCCAGCAAGTAGCGGGTTCCCACTCAGCTACGTGTGGCTGGCTATTGCCGGCTTGGTCGTGCTCGGTTTGTGGTTCCGCCGCTCGGCGGTCGCCAATGCCAACAACACGAACTACGCACCTGTCCCTGCCCCCGCGGGCGCCCCGTTAGCGCCGCGTGGCTTTGGCGCACAGTTCACCCCCAATGCGCCAGGCTATGCACCTGCCCCGCAGCAGGGTTACGCCCAGCCGAATAGCGGTGGCTCGACCATGACGGGTGCTGTCGTCGGTGGTTTGGCCGGTGTGGCGGCGGGCTATGCCTTGTCTAAAGCGTTTGAGGGTGACCATCACAACGCATCGGCACCTAGTGCAGCACCCGCAGCAGGCAATGGTGGCTACGTGCCGTTTGACGCCCCTGCGCAACCCGACTTAGGTGCGTTCGATGCCGGCTCTGGCAGCGATTGGGACAGTGCTGATTCAGGTGGCGGCGACGACAGCTGGTAATCAGCCATTCGCCAGCAGTGCTTGGGTGGCGACCTCTTGAGTCAGCTTCATGGTTGCTTTGTGGGTTGCCGTGAGTGGGCGTCGGGCTGACCACACCAGCATCAGTTGACTCATCAACTTTGGTTTTTCGACCAAGTGCGTGGTGAAGTCTTCTGGCTTGGCGAAATTGCTCAGTGTGTAGGCTGGCAAAACGGCATAGCCCAAGCCTTCTTTGACGAGTTCCAAAATGGCGTTCAAACCATCAATCTCGAAAACGATGTTGGGCTTGCAGTTGATTCGTTGCATTTCCGTGTCAATCAACAATCGAAATGCATTGGGGCGGCTAGGCGCGATGAGTGGCAACTTCGCCAAATCAGCCAGTTGCATCACGGGTTTGAGTTTTGTTTCAGCAAGATGCTGCTGACCTTTCTTCCCCGAAATCAAGATCAAGGTGTCTTCGTGCAGCAGCGTCATTTCCAAATCAGGCGAGGGCGGTGGGTTGTAGAGCACGGCCATATCTAAGCGACCTGCGCGCAAGCTCTCGACCATCAACACGGAAAACCCTTCGGTCAGTGACAGTTGTGCATGCGGCAAATAAGCGCGAAACGACATGGTCAGTGGCACCGTCACCAGCTTGGACAAGCTAGGGGGCAAACCGATCGACACACGTCCTGCCAATGCGCCGCGCACGGTTCCCAGCTCCTCTTGTGCCACAGCCACTTGATGCAAGATGCCGCGGCCGTGTTCTAGCATCACCAAGCCAGCTTCCGTCACCGTGACGCCTCGCCCATTGCGCATCAGTAGGTTCTGGTGCAACTCCACTTCCAGTTGGCGCACGTGGCGACTCAGGAGAGGTTGCGGAATGCCCAATGCCAAGGCCGCTTTGGTGAAGCTACCCAGTTCGGCGACGCGTACAAAAGATTCGATTTGTTTGAGTTCCATGCAATTCTCGATTTTGAATAACCAATTGTCCGTTATTTAAAAACGGCATAGCAGCTAGTCCTGCATTTAACGCCTAGTTCTGGGGTAAATCTCTAGAATTAACCGCATGCATACCCCTACCAACCCCCTCGTTTTGCGAGGCATTTCGTCCATGGCCACCAAGGCTTTGCTGGCTGATTTGACGCACGCATACCAAGTCGAAACGGGTGTAGTGGTGCAGATCGAATCTGTCGGAGGCGTTGATGCGGCCAAACGCGTCCAAGCCGGCGAGGTCTTTGACATGGTGTTGTTGGCCGCAGATGCGATTGAGCGGTTGATTGCTTCCGGTCATGTGCAACAAGGTAGCCGCAACGACTGGGTGCGTTCACCCGTGGCGGTGGCCGTACAAGCTGGCACTGCGCATCCTGACTTGAGCAATGAAGCCGCTTTGAAAGCCACCGTGTTAGCCAGTCCCTCACTCAGCTACTCGACAGGCCCGAGCGGCGTTTACCTTGAAAAATTGTTTGAACGTTGGGGCATTGCCGACCAAATAAAAACCCGCATCGTGGTTCCCCCTCCAGGCACACCTGTTGGTGAGTTGGTGGCTAAGGGCCAGGCTGCTTTGGGTTTTCAACAATTGAGTGAACTCATTTCAATGCCCGGCATCGATGTGCTGGGAACCCTGCCTGAGGATGTGGCGTTCATCACCACCTTCTCTGCAGGGATTGCGCAAATCATTACCAACGACACCTCGCGTGTCGCTGCTGTTCAGTCGTTCTTGCAGTTCTTGGCTTCACCGCGCGTTGAAGACATCAAACGCAAGCAGGGCATGGATTTTTAATAGGGGTTATTTATGTCTCTCATCATCGACGTACACGGTCACTACACCACGGCACCTAAGGCCTTAGAAGAATGGCGCAATCGCCAAATTGCAGGCATCAAAGACCCCGCGTCTATGCCCAAAGTGTCCGAGCTGAAAATCAGTGACGACGAATTGCGCGAAACCATCGAGACCAACCAACTTGCCAAGATGAAAGAGCGTGGTTCTGACATCACCATCTTCAGCCCTCGTGCCAGCTTCATGGCGCATCACATCGGTGACTTTCAGGTGTCGTCGACTTGGGCCGCAATTTGCAACGAGCTGTGTTTTCGCGTGGCTGAGTTGTTCCCCGACAACTTCGTGCCTGCGGCCATGCTGCCCCAGTCGCCCGGCGTCGATCCCGCGACCTGCATCCCCGAGCTGGTCAAGTGTGTGGAGCAATACGGCAACGTGGGCATCAACTTGAACCCAGACCCATCCGGCGGTCACTGGACATCACCCTCATTGAGCGACAGGGCTTGGTACCCCATCTACGAAAAGATGGTCGAGTACGACATTCCTGCCATGATTCACGTGTCCACCAGCTGCAATGGCTGTTTTCACACCACGGGTGCGCATTATTTGAACGCAGATACTACGGCCTTCATGCAGTGCTTGACCTCTGATTTGTTCAAAGACTTCCCCACCTTGAAGTTCTTGATTCCTCACGGCGGTGGCGCTGTGCCTTACCACTGGGGCCGTTTCCGTGGTTTGGCGCAAGAGCTGAAAAAGCCGTTGCTCACCGAGCACTTGATGAACAACATCTATTTCGACACCTGCGTGTACCACCAACCGGGCATCGACTTGTTGACCAAAGTGATTCCCGTCAAGAACATCATGTTTGCGTCCGAGATGATTGGCGCCGTGCGCGGCATCGACCCAGAAACGGGACACTACTTCGATGACACCAAGCGTTACATCGAAGGTACGCTCAACCTCAATGCAGATGAGCGTCATCAGGTCTACGAGGGCAACGCACGTCGCGTGTTCTCACGTTTGGATACCAAGCTCAAGTCGCAAGGTCGTTGATTTGCGAGCCGCTTAAGCACCTTAATTTTTGGAGATTTCTTATGTACGAACTCGGCGTTGTTTACCGCAACATCACCCGCGCTGATCGCGCAGCTGCTGATGGCTTGGCCGCTTTGGGCTCTGCCACGGTTCATGAGGCCATGGGTCGCGTGGGTTTGATGAAGCCTTATATGCGTCCTATCTACCCAGGTGCGCAAGTCTCGGGCACCGCGGTGACCGTGCTTTTGCACCCCGGCGATAACTGGATGATGCATGTGGCCGCTGAACAAATTCAGCCCGGTGACATCGTGGTAGCTGCGATCACGGCCGATTGCACCGATGGTTACTTTGGTGATTTGTTGGCCACCTCGTTCCAAGCCCGTGGCGCACGCGCTTTGATCATCGACGCCGGTGTGCGTGATGTGAAAGAGTTGCAACGCATGAACTTCCCCGTATGGAGCAAAGCTATCAGTAGCAAAGGCACCATCAAGGCCACGATCGGATCTGTCAATATTCCCGTGGTGTGTGCAGGTATGTTGGTTCATCCCGGTGATGTCATCGTCGCTGACGATGACGGTGTGGTGTGCGTGCCCGCTGCCCGCGCTGCACAAACGTGGGAAGCCGCTCAAAAGCGTGAGAGCTTTGAAGGTGAGAAACGTGCCAAATTAGCCTCCGGTGTATTAGGCCTCGACATGTACAAGATGCGTGAGCCTCTGGCCGCAGCAGGCTTGAAATACATTGACTAACGTCGCCATTCCCAAAGGCCGTGAAGCAGGCATGCCTTACTTGCTAACGTTTGCACAGCAGGTTTGCGCGGCACGGCACAAGTCGATTGATGTCTCAAAGGAACCCATGATGAAAAATTTGATGCGTTTCGTCGCCGCTCTGTCCATGTGTTTGATAGCAAGCCATGCCATGGCGCAGACCTATCCGGCAAAGCCAATCAAGGTCGTGGTTGGCTATGCAGCAGGCGGTGCTGTGGACGTGGTGGCCCGCACCATTGGTCAAAGCATCTCCATCAGCATGGGGCAGCCCGTGGTGGTTGAAAACAAACCGGGTGCCGGGACCAACATTGCAGTCAAGTCAGTCATTACGGCTGAGCCCGATGGTTACACCTTAATGATGGCGGCCAATGCATTAGCCGCCAACATGTCGCTCTACCAGCCCGCGCCGTTTGATGCAGAGCGTGATTTGGTGGCGGTATCGCTCATCGGTCGTGTACCTGTGGTGATTGCTGCCAATCTCAATGCGCCGTACACCAACATCAAACAGCTGATTGAGGCAGCCAAAGGCAAGCCCAACAGCATTGCCTTTGGAACGCCAGGTAACGGTTCGACCCCACACATGGCGATTGAGTTGTTCGCACGTGCCGCAGGTATTGATTTGCAGCACATTCCTTACCGAGGTGGTGCCCCCGCGATCACCGATGTGATCGGTGGTCAGCTACCTTTGGTGGCCGTGAATGCGTTAGAAGTGTTGCCACACGTCAAGAGCGGCAAGCTCAAAGTGTTGGCTGTGCTCAGCCCCAATCGCAGCGCTATCTTTCCGGATGTTCCCACCATTGCCGAATCTGGTTTTGTCGGGTTTGAAGCCTCCGTTTGGTATGGTTTGGTGGCACCCGCGGCCACGCCAAAACCGATTGTGAGCAAGCTGCACGATGAAGTGCAAAAAGCCTTGCAAACCAAAGAAGTTCGTGAGCGCATGAACGCTGTAGGCGGTGAAGTGGTTCCCGGCAGCGCAGATATGTTCACACAACTGATTCGTACAGAACGCCAGCGCTACGCCAAGTTGGTGCGCGAAGCCAATATTCAACCTGATTAAAGACAACGAGGAACGAGATGGAATTTCAAAAGACCGCAGGCTGGATGGACTGGTACACCGGCCCAACCAAACCCAAATTCAAATTGCCGGCAGGGGCGGTGGATGCACACTGCCACGTGTTTGGTCCGGGTGCTGAATTTGCCTATGCCCCCGAGCGTAAATACACGCCCTGCGACGCATCGAAGGCTCAGCTTTTTGCCTTGCGCGATCACCTCGGTTTTGCCCGTAATGTTGTGGTGCAAGCCACTTGCCACGGCGCAGACAACCGCGCCATGGTCGATGCCTTGGTCAGCTCTAACGGCAAAGCACGTGGCGTAGCCACCGTCAAGCGCAGCGTCACCGATGAAGAAATCCAAGCCATGCACGATGCGGGTGTGCGCGGTGTGCGCTTTAACTTTGTGAAGCGCTTGGTGGACTTCACGCCCAAAGACGAATTGCTTGAAATCGCCAAACGCATTCAGCTCTGGGGCTGGCATGTGGTGATTTACTTTGAAGCCGTGGATTTGCCTGAGCTGTGGGACTTCTTCACCACATTGCCCACCAACGTGGTGGTGGACCACATGGGCCGTCCCGATGTGACCAAGCCCGTCGATGGCCCAGAGTTTGAGCTGTTTGTGAAGTTCATGCGCGAGCACAAAAATGTGTGGAGCAAAGTGACGTGCCCTGAGCGTTTGTCAGTCTCCGGCCCCAAGGCTTTGAATGGCGAACAAAACGCGTACCAAGACGTGATCCCCTTTGCCAAGCGCATCGTGGATGAGTTCCCAGACCGCGTGTTGTGGGGCACCGATTGGCCGCATCCCAACCTCAAAGACCACATGCCTGATGACGGCTTGTTGGTTGACTTCATTCCGCACATCGCGACCACTGAAGAACAACAACGTAAGTTGTTGGTCGACAACCCGATGCGCCTCTACTGGCCTGAGGAGACTTTTTAATGGCACTCGACAAACCCTACACAGACGTTCCCGGCACCATCATTTTTGATGCCGAACAATCGCGCAAAGGCTACTGGCTCAACCAGTTCTGTATGTCGCTGATGAAGGCTGAAAACCGCACACGTTTCAAAGCCAACGAGCGTGCTTACCTCGATGAGTGGGCCATGACCGAAGAGCAAAAGCAGGCCGTGCTGGCCCGTGATTTGAACTGGTGCATGCGCACCGGCGGCAACATTTACTTCCTCGCCAAAATTGGCGCGACCGACGGTTTGAGCTTCCAGCAAATGGCAGGTTCGATGACGGGCATGACCGAAGAGGAATACCGCAACATGATGATTCACGGCGGACGCTCAGTAGAAGGCAACCGCGTGATGGGTGAAAACGGTGATGCGCAAGCGCAGAACCAACCTCAAGGCGCAGCCGGTCGACAGGCTCACGCAACGGACAAGAAAGCATAACCATGGCAAAAATTACCGCATCCGTTTACACCTCCCACGTGCCCGCCATCGGCGCCGCATTGGACCTCGGTAAAACACAAGAAGACTACTGGAAGCCCGTCTTCGCTGGCTATGACTTTTCCAAACAATGGATGAAAGACAACAAACCAGACGTCATCTTCTTGGTCTACAACGACCACGCTACGGCGTTCAGCTTGGACATGATTCCAACGTTTGCCATCGGCACAGCTGCTGAATACACGCCTGCCGACGAAGGCTACGGCGCACGTCCCGTGCCAGTTGTTAAAGGTCATCCTGAGTTGGCTTCGCACATCGCGCAGTCGGTCATTCAACAAGACTTCGACTTGACCATCGTCAACAAGATGGATGTGGACCACGGTTTGACGGTGCCTCTGTCGTTGATGTGCGGTGAACAAGACCCCGTCAAAGGTGCTTGGCCATGCCCCGTCATTCCGTTCGCCGTGAACGTCGTTCAATACCCTGTGCCTAGCGGTCAGCGTTGTTTCAAACTCGGGCAAGCGATTCGCAAAGCCATCGAGAGCTACGACGAAGACATCAACGTACACATTTGGGGCACTGGCGGCATGAGCCACCAGTTGCAAGGCGCTCGTGCGGGTTTGATCAACCGTGAGTGGGACAACAACTGGCTTGACTTGATGATCAACGACCCAGTTGCTTGCGCCAATACGCCGCACATCGACTATGTCCGTGAAGCGGGCAGTGAAGGTATTGAGTTGGTGATGTGGCTCATCGCGCGCGGCGCGATGTGTGATGTGAACGACGGCAAGGTGACTGGCAAAGCACCCAAGCTGGTGCATCGTTTTTACCATGTGCCCGCGTCCAATACTGCCGTGGGTCACGCTATTCTAGAAAATGTTTAAAAGAAAATCGCATGACTAAAACCATCAAAGTCGCCTTGGCGGGCGCTGGTGCCTTCGGCATCAAACATTTGGACGGCATCAAAAATATCGACGGCGTAGAAGTCGTGTCATTGATCAGCCGCGATTTAGAAAAAACCAAAGAAACTGCTGACAAGTACGGCATCAAGCACATCACCACCGACTTGGCCGATAGTTTGGCTTTGCCTGAAGTCGATGCTGTGATTTTGTGTACACCCACACAAATGCACGCCGCACAAAGCTTGGCTTGCTTGAGGGCTGGCAAACATGTGCAAGTGGAAATCCCCTTGGCTGACAGCTGGAAAGATGCCGCCGAAGTGGCGCAAGTCGCCAGCGAAAAAGGTTTGGTCGCGATGTGCGGTCACACCCGTCGCTTCAACCCCAGCCATCAATGGGTGCACAACAAAATCAAAGCAGGTGAATTCAACATTCAGCAAATGGATGTACAAACCTACTTTTTCCGCCGCACCAATATGAACGCCCTGGGTCAAGCCCGTAGCTGGACCGACCACCTGCTGTGGCATCACGCAGCGCACACGGTGGATTTGTTTGCTTACCAAGCGGGCAGTCCCATCGTCAAGGCCAACGCTGTGCAAGGCCCGATCCACCCCGCCCTGGGCATTGCGATGGACATGAGCATTCAGTTGCAAGCCGCCAACGGCGCGATTTGTACCTTGAGCTTGTCATTCAACAATGACGGACCCTTGGGAACGTACTTCCGCTACATCGGTGACACCGGCACCTACTTGGCTCGTTACGATGATCTGTACACGGGCAAAGAAGAAAAAATTGATGTCTCCAACGTGGCAGTGTCCATGAACGGCATCGAGTTACAAGACCGAGAATTCTTTGCTGCGATCAAAGAAGGCCGCGAACCAAACTCAAGCGTGGCACAAGTGCTCCCTTGCTACAAGGTTCTGCACGATTTGGAGCAACAGCTCAACGCTTGATAAGTCACGCAAAAAAGGGTCTGATGTCCTACCGCTTAAACAACACGGCACGCAATCGTCAAATTGGCATTGCCTTGATGGTGATCACGACCTTGATGTTTGCGGCCTTGGATGCCAGTGCCAAATGGCTGGTGCAAACCCTTCCTGTGTTGCAAGTGGTGTGGCTGAGGTTTTTGGTGCACACGATTTTGACGACCGCGATGTTCATACCCTCCATGGGCGCGGGTTTGTTGGTGGTCAGTCGGCCGCGCATGCAACTGGGGCGTGGATTGATGCTGGCTGTGATGACGGGGGTTAACTTTTGGGCGTTGCAATATTTGCAATTGGCTGAAACCGGCGCGGTTCAATTTTCGGTTCCCATTCTGATTGCGCTGTTCTCTGCATGGTGGCTGAAAGAGCGCTTGGACGCGAGGCGTTGGATCGCCATTTGCATTGGATTTTTAGGTGTCCTTGTCATCATCCGTCCAGGCGGGAATGGTTTTCATCCCGCTATTTTTCTGAGTCTTTTAAATGCGGTTTTGTACGCAGGCTTTAACCTGATGACGCGACGTTTGGCGAGCAGCGATAACCCGGTGGTGACGCAACTGGCTTCAGCCGCTGTGGCTACCTGTGTGTTGGCTCCCTTTGCTTTGTGGCAGTGGCAAACGCCTCAGGGGTGGCAGACTTGGTTGATCATTGGAGCGACGGGCTTATGTGGTGGTCTGGGACATATTGCCGCTGCACAGGCGCACCGCTACGCCTCGGCCGCGGTACTGGGTCCATTTTTGTACCAACAAATTATTTACATGACGTTTTGGGGATGGTTGATTTTTGGACAAGTGCCGGATCAAGCCGTTGCGCTTGGCGCATGCATCGTGGTGATGAGTGGCTTGTATTTGCTGTGGCGCGAGTTTCGTCAGTACCCAGAATGAAGGGGAGGGCTGATGAATTGTGACTGCAATGTCATTTTTTATACCCTCCACTGCGTGCCGCTACTGATAGAGTGAAACGCACCTGATTCATGAGCATCGCTATGCAAAATCAAATCGATCCCGCATCCCCCGATCCCATTGAAAATGACGCAGTGCATCGCGCAGAAAAACTTTCTTCGCTTCAAGAGCGCATCGACCGTCTGAAAGAAAAAACAGACGCGCTCCAAACGCACTTTGAACAACACCTCGACCCTGACGAGCCAGTGCCCAAATCAGCGCCTTGAGTTCGCTCTTGCCACGGCGTGCTTGGCGGCCAAATAGCCAAACGTCAACCCAGGCCCAATGGTGATGCCTGGCCCTGGGTACACGCCCCCCATGATCGAATGCATGTCGTTACCGCAGGCGTACAAGCCCTCAATGGCCTGACCTTCTGCATTCAACACACGTGCATCCCCATCGGTGACCAGGCCCGTGGCTGCACCGATATCGCCGGGATACAGCGCAATGGCGTAATACGGACCTTCGCGCAAGGCACCTAAGCAAGGATTAGGTCCCGTCCACGTGGCATCGCCGTTGGCGCGTTGATAGTCTGTGGTGCCGCGTTGAAAGTCGGCATCCACACCGAGGTCGGCAAAGGCATTGAAGCGCGCCACCGTGGCTTCCAGTTGACTGGCCGGCACGTGCAGTTGCTGCGCCAAGTTTGCCAAGGTGTTGCCTTGCTTTAAATAGTTGTCGGCCAAGAAGGGCGCGAGGCCTTTGCCGCCTGGTCGAATCATGCCGAGACCATAACGTTTCAAGGCCCCTGCATCGCACACCAACCATGACGGTACGCTCGGCGTGGTGGTGTTGTGCGCCTGCATGGCAATGCCAAACAAGTGGTACGAGGTGGATTCGTTCACGTAGCGATGGCCTTGGCTATCGACCGTGATCATGCCCGGTTTGCCCCTGTCCATCACGAAGTGAGGGAAGACGGCTGTGCTGCCGTCGGCCCTTCGCCGTGTCGACACAGGCGCCCAAAAAGCGTTGCTCAAGCCACCTGTTCCGAGTTGACCACCTGCATGCAGTGCCAAGTCTTGCGCACGACCTGTGTGGCCTGGACCCGCGGGGCACCACGCCTCTTTCGCACCGGGCAGCATCTGTGCGCGACGCGTGGGGTGGCGGTTGAAGCCACCGCTGGCCATGACCACACCACCTTTGCTGTGCACAGTGCGTTGCACTTTGCTGCCATTGGGTAAGGTTTGTTGCAACACCACGCCGTGAACGTTGTTGCCGTCTTGCACGAGTTCCGTCACTTCGGTGTGGGTGACTAATAGGCCTTGGCGTTCGATGTAGCTGTAGAGCATGCGCGCAATCATTGCGTTGCCCATGACCCAGCGTGTGCTGCGTGGATGCAGCAGTGTGTCGAGGTAGTGGCGCACGATGATGCGTACGCTATAGCTGAATGATTTCCAAGTCTCCGTTAAGCGCAACAAATGAAAGATGTCATCGCGGTCCACCATCATGCCGCCGAGCACAGTGAACTCTGGGATGGGGTTGCGAACCAAGGTCATGTTGGGGCCGAGCAGTTTGCCGTCAAAGGGTTGCGGCTCAATCGCGCGGCCACGAAGCACAGAGCCTTCGAGCTCAGACAAGTAGTCTGGGTGCAGCATGCGCACTTGAAATTGCAGTGCGCTGTGGGCTTCGAATTTGGCGATGGCATGTGGGCCGTTATCGATGAAGGCTTGGCGCAGTTTGGCATCCGAGCGATCGCCCACGGCGAGGTTCAAAAACGTCGCCACACGCTCGGGCGTGTCGTCTGGGTTGACTTCTAAGCCGCGTTTGGTTCCGGGTACCCACGTGGTGGCTGCGGATAAAGCGGTGGTACCACCCACATGGGCCATGCGTTCGACCAACAGCACGCGTGCGCCGTCAATTGCGGCGTTGAGTGCCGCCGAGAAACCCGCGCCGCCTGATCCGATGACCACCAAGTCCACCATGTCTTGGTCATGGAGCTGCGAGAGGTCGGTGTTGAGGCGATGGGTGAGGGGATGGAGTGTGTCGCTCATCTTTAAAGTCTCCAAAGCATTAGGCTTCTAACAAGAATTGCACCATCAGCTCGCGGACTTGCGCAAACATGTCCGCGCCCGTGACGGTAGGGCAGCCTTTGCTCCGGGCTGCGGCAATCAGGGGTGATACGGCGGGCGCGGTGATGACGCAACCGATGAACATCTGTGGCGTGATGGCGCTCACATCAATGGGGCTTGGGTCGCCTTCGCGCATCCCGAGGGGCGTGGCGTTGATGGCCACGTCAACGCCAGTTGGGTCGCCGCTGCCGCTGTAGACGCGCCCCATGTTCAAACTGTTCAGTCGTTTGATGAGTGACTCACGGCGCTCGGTGCTTTCGTCGTGGATGGCCAACTCGCTCACGCCAGCCAACACCAAACTGTGTGCGACGGCCGAGCCTGCACCGCCTGCACCGACCAGCAACGCTTTTTTGCCTTTGAGGTCGAAGCCTTTTGACTCAATTGCTTTGACGTAGCCCAACCCGTCGAACATGTCGCCATGCCAGCTGCCATCAGCGTTGCGGCGGATGGTGTTGACCGCCCCTAAGAACTCGGCGCGAGGTGAGCTGGTGGCGCAAAACGCATGGCAGTCAAACTTGTGAGGCACGGTGACGATAACCCCGTCGACGTTGCGTGCGAGGGACACGCCTTCAAACCATTGCTTCAGGTCTTGGGTGGACACGTGGGCGGGGACGCATACGGCGTCTTTGCCATGTTGTTCAAATGCTTGCGTGACGCCAAAAGGCGATTTCACTTGTGCGATGGGGTCACCCACGATGAGGTGAACACGTGTGGCGCCGCTGAAGTTGTCGAGCATGGTGAGCAGGAGTGAGTGGATGAATGTGTCGCAGTTTATACAAAAATGGAACGCCGTTCAACTATTGAATGAAATTCATTTTTCGTGATAAAGTGCGGTTCACTATGAACCAATACAAATCACGATGAGCGGCGTACTCGAAAGAACTTTGGGCATTTTGGAACTCTTGTCAGCACAGGGGCAGGGCGTTGAGTTGGCCGTTTTGGCGGAGCAACTCAACATGCCCAAGAGCGCAGCGCACCGTTTGCTGGTGGACCTCATTCGTTTTGGCTACGTTCGCCAAACGCGCGAATTGGGTGAGTACGCATTGACTACCAAGCTCGTGTCCTTGGGCTTGAGCTACCTGAGCAAAACCGGTGTGATTGATATTGCCCAGCCGTTGCTCGATCGCCTCGCTGAACAGACCGGTGAGTTGGTGCGTTTGTCGGTGGTTGATGGTGACCGTCTGACGTGGGTGGCCCGCGCACAAGGGGCGCGCCAAGGCCTGCGTTATGACCCAGACATGGGCAGCATTGCACGGCTGAGTTGTTCATCTTCTGGTTTGGCTTGGTTGTCGACCATGAAGGATGATGAGGCGCTTGCATTGGTGTCGCAGCAAGGGTTGGGTTTGCCGAAAGACTTTGGCCCCAACGCCCCTAAGAGCTTGAAGGCATTTCTCAAAGTCTTGCAAGACACCCGCAAACAAGGCTTTAGCCTGACCGAAGAAACCTATACCGCTGGCCTCAATGCCATTGCTGCCCCTGTCGGTTTAGTCGGTCAATTGCCTATGGGCACCATCAGTGTGGCGGGCCCTTCTGCGCGTTTGACGCGCGAACGCATGTTGGCTCTTGCACCGGATTTGTTGTCCTACGCTGCACAGTTGGCCGCTGCCAGTGGTGCCTCGCCGATGTTGGCGCGTGGCAAAAGAAAAGTGCGTTTGCAACCCATTTATGCGGCCTGAGATTCAAAGCCATGAATAGCGACAAGTCCGCCTCTGTGACGAATTGGGATTGCGATTTGCTCGTGGTCGGTTCGGGTGCGGGCGCCTTGTCCACGGCCGTCACAGCAGCGCACTTAGGGCTCAAGGTGATCGTGGTCGAAAAAGATCCGCACTATGGCGGCACGACGGCATGGTCCGGTGGTTGGATGTGGATCCCGCGTAACGTGTTGGCGCTCAGAGGCGGCATGGCTGAACCGATTGAAAAACCGCTCTCCTATTTGCGCCATGAACTCGGGCAACAGTTTGAGGAGGCCCGTGCGCACACGTTCTTGAGCAACGGTCCTCGCATGGTGCGTTTCTTTGAAACGCACACGTCCTTGCAGTTCATCGATGGCAATGCGGTTCCTGATTTTCATGGCCGCACCGAAGACGCGGCCTTGGGCGGCCGATCTGTGTGCGCGGCCCCGTTTGATGGTCGCTTGTTGGGTCAGCACATCGAGCAACTCAAAACGCCTTTGCATGAGGTCACCTTTTTAGGGATGGGCATTGCGTCGGGCGCAGACATCCGTCACTTTTTTAATGCCATGCGCGCCTGGCGTTCGTTCTTGTACGTGACCAATCGTGTGGTGCGTCATCTTTGGGATTTGGTTTGGCATGGCCGTGGCATGCACCTGGTCAATGGCAACGCCTTGGTGGCCGCGCTGGCCAAATCAGCATTTGATGCAGGGGTGGACATTCGTGTGAACAGTCCGGCCGTGCGCTTGATCACCGATGGCCCCAATGTCCGTGGCGCGGTGGTGATGCATCACGGCGCAGAGCAAACCATTCGCGCCAAGCGCGGCGTGATGTTGGCTACGGGTGGCTTCCCGCATGACCCACAACGCAAAAGTGAACTACTCGCGCACGACCCCACAGGGCAGCAACATTTTTCTGCAGCTTCTAGAGGCAACACCGGCGATGGTTTGCGTTTGGGCGAATCGGCGGGGGGCGTGGTTGCTACTGATTTGAAGCAAGCGGCGGCATTGGCCCCTGTGTCCTTGGTTCCTCGCGCGGATGGCACTCAGGTGCATTTCCCGCACTTGATTGAACGTGGCAAGCCCGGTTTGATTTCTGTCACACGCTTTGGCAAACGCTTTGTGAATGAGGCTGACTCGTACCACGACTTCGTGCAGGGTTTGATTCAGGCGCTTCCCGAAGGGGAGCCCGTGCAAGCGTGGCTGGTGGTCGACCATCGCTTCATCCGTCGTTGGGGTTTGGGTGCAGTCAAGCCTGCGCCTGTGCCTATGCGCGGCATGCTGACCAACGGTTATTTGCAAAGAGGGGATACCTTGGCTGAGCTAGCCGATCGTTGCGGCATCGATGCGGTGAGTTTGCAAAACACCGTGGCGCGCTACAACACCATGGCTGACATTGGCCATGACGGCGAATTCGCCAAAGGCCAAACGCCCTACAACTGCATGCAAGGCGACCCCGCCCATACGGGGCGCAATCCATGTATGGCGCCGTTGCAAGATGGCCCGTTCTACGCCGTGCGCATCGTTGCGGGTAGCTTGGGTACGTTTGCAGGTTTGCGTTGCAACGAACACGCGCAAGTGTTGAATGCGAATGGGCAGGCTATAGATGGTTTGTACGCAGGAGGCAATGACCTCTCCAGCATGATGGGCGGCAACTACCCGAGTGGTGGTATCACGCTTGGCCCTGCCATGACCTTTGGTTTTCTAGCCGCGCATCATGCGGCCCGAACCTCACCCGAACACACATTTTTAAAAAGGACTTCACCCATGTATTACGAACTCGCCACCATGACATTGCCATTTGGCACCGCCGGACAAGCGGCACTCAACGTCCAAACGTTTGCGGCCCAAGGGCAAGGTGAATTGCTGGGCTGTTGGTTCACTGACATTGGCGTCTTGAATCAAATGGTTGTATTGCGTGGCTTTGATGACTTGGCCACCTTGCAAGCTGAGCGCCAACGCACGCAGCAGAATGCCAGCCCTTTTGGTTGCGGTGAAATCTTCCAAACTCTGGAGCAGCACAGCTACCAAAGCTTTCCTTGGATGAAGCCCGTGCGCCCCAGTGCTGAGAGCGGCATCAATGGTCCCGTTTACGAAATTCGTACCTATGGCATCAAGCCGGGTGGTGTGCAACCCACGATTGATTTGTGGGAGCAAGCCATTCCTGCGCGCGAAAAACTGTCGCCATGCGTCATCGCGATGGTGGCTTTGGATGGCCCGCTGCGTTTCACCAATATTTGGGCGTACCCCACCCTAGACGCACGCAGCAAAGCCCGTGCCGATGCCGTGGCCCAAGGTATTTGGCCGCCCAAAGGCGGTCCCGCCAACTTGACCACCAACATGGTGTCCACCATTGCCATGCCCACCGCTGTTTCTCCACTGAAATAAGCCATTCAAGGCAGCACACCATGCGCACCTATTCACTTGCGTACTTAACCGCCAACGCGTCAACGGTTCCTCAGGCCATCGGTATTGCCGCTGAGCTGGGCTATGGTTTTGTGGGCTTGCGCTTACAGCCCAATGGGCCAGGCGGTCCATGTCAAAGTTTTATTGACGATGTGGCTGTGCAGCGCGAAACCTTGGCACGTATGGCGGACACCGGTGTGCAGGTGTATGACCTTGAAATCATTCGCATTGGTGAGCAGTTCGACCCAGTCGTTCATCGGCCCTTGCTCGAAGCAGGAGCCGCACTCAAAGCACGTGCAGTGCTGGTGGCCGCAGACGATACCAACGAGCAACGCCTGTCGCAGCACTATGCGCAGCTGTGTGAGTTCATGCAGCCTTATGGTTTGACGGCTGACTTAGAGTTCATGCCCTGGACAGGTGTGAAAGATGCGCAGTCTGCATTGCGTGTCATCACGCTTGCGGGAACCCCCAAGAATGCAGGCATCTTGGTGGACGCCTTGCACTTTGGTCGGTCAACCACCAGCTTGGCTGACATCGCTGCGATTCCTCATGCATTGCTGCATTACGCACAAATGTGTGATGCACAAGCCGGTTTGAACTTCACCACCGAAGAGTTGATTCACACCGCACGCCAACACCGCTTGTTGCCGGGCGAGGGCACGATTGATGTGACGGGGTTATTTGCAGCCTTGCCTTCTGACTTGCCGGTGAGTGTGGAAATTCCAGATCTCCAACGTGCCGCTGCCTTGGGAGATAGGGCTTGGGCCGAGGTTGCGCTGAATGCAACTAAAAAAATATTAGACGATGACTAAAGCGCAAGCTTCAAATCAACGGCCTGAGGCTTTGCGCGACTTCCCGCAGCACGGGCAACACGCGTTGAACTGCCTCCTTGGCAGTCTCGAATTGAATGGGCATGCTGACCGTCAGCGCGCCCTGCACATTGCCTTTGTGGTCGCGCAAGGGCACTGCGACACCTCGATAAGCCAAGTCCAGTTGTTGCTCGGACATCGCCCAGTCTTGGGCTCGGATGCGCGCCAATTCAGTACGCATGCGCTTCGGGTCGGTGATGGTGTGCGACGTGAACGCCTTGAGCTCATGGTTGGCAAGCCATGCATCGACTTCTGTTTCGCCCAGCAAGGCAAGCAACAACACACCCGCCGAGGTGAGGTGACAGGGGACGCGCGCACCCAATGCAAAGCTCGTGTTCATGCTG
>Ga0075464_10000478_pt1 | contig 17600 bp, 23 predicted proteins | sample DEB19_08_DNA_5_FD_75068 | JGI IMG/M metagenome (GOLD analysis project Ga0075464, IMG submission 75068) | Aqueous microbial communities from the Delaware River and Bay under freshwater to marine salinity gradient to study organic matter... | ecosystem: Environmental > Aquatic > Marine > Coastal ...
GGATATGACGAATCTATAACTAAATATGTTGACGATGCTTTAACTGAAAATCTTGAGATAGATAAAGAAGCTGAAAGATTGGGTAGATATACACCAGAGTTATTAAATAGAAAACAAAAGTTACAGAATAGAGTAAAAGGATTTAATAATGTAGCCATAAAATTTACCAATGACTCAATTGCTTTTTCTAAAGATTTAACTGAGGGTAAATATTCAAATGTAGATAGTAGTCGTTTCAGTTTTTCTCAAGATATTGCAGCTAAAAGAAATTTAGAATTATCTAAAGGAGAAAATGGAGAGACTTTGTTTAAAGTTAGAGATGTTGATCCTGTTAGTGGTGCTTTTCTTTTAAAAGATGGTAAACCAGTATATAAAAAATTTAACGATAGAGGTGTTGAAAGAGACTATGCAACTGAATACGAATTTGAAAACGGATCTTTTTTTAATAACTCAATAAAACAAATAGACACGATTGGGTTAACAAAAAAAATACAAGATATAATAGCTCCAGAAACATTAACTACAGATGTTGGAGGTGTCTCAAAAAGAACGAAAACTACTATATCAAAGGGTTCTGCTGAAACAATAAATGGTTTAGTTGATAAAGTGTTTTCAACTCAAGACAATGTAGCTTCTTATTTATACGAAAGAAATCCTGAAAAATATGCTAATCCAAAAACAATGGAACAGTATAAAAAAGATGGTGATTTAAATTTCGCTAAAGAAGAATTTAAAAAAGGGGTATATGCTGGGTTTGGGTTGAAAGATATAACTGACAATACAAAACCTAATGTTACAAATGTAAACGTAGGAGCTCCTAAAGACCCTAGTAAATTACCAACGCCTTCTGCAAAAGCTTATACTCAGACTTGGAAAAATGCAAAAGGAGTTCAGAGAGATGATATCGCAAAATCAACAGTATTCTCAATTAATAGAGGCTCTTCAGTTAAGGCTTTAGGTGAGACTGCTGGTGCAAATGTATTTGGTAGAGAAGATGATGGTGCTAAAAGATATTTCATTCAAGTAAGGCCAACAGAAACTCAATCTGCTAGAGATGGTAAGGTTAGCGGTTCTAGAAAAATATCTACGACTAAGGAGTTTTTATTCTTTGACTCAGATGCTGATGATGCAAATGATGTATTATCATTTATTATAAATCCATCTACTGGAGCTTACTTTACAGATACAGAAGAGGCTAAAGAGTACATAGATTCTAAGATGATAAAAAAACAAGGTAAGGCTAAAGCTAGTCCTAAAGGAAAAAGTCTTGCTGAACAAATGAGAGCTGCTAAAAAATAAAATTCAAAGAAATGGACGAAGAACAATTACAATTACTTTACAATAGTTACGCTTCAAAAAAAGGCTTCTCTGATTATAACGAATTCAAATCGTTAATAAACAACGAAGGTAGTAGAAAAGTATTTTTTGAATCATCAAATAAAGAACTCGGCTTTAAAAGCTACGATGAGTTTAATAATTTAGTTGGATTAAAAAAAAAAGAAGAATCGAAACCCACTTCTCAAGAAAAATTGTGGGGTTCAGGTTCAAAGCCAAAGGATTTATATACTTCATTGGTTACAGATGCTCCAAAGAAAACTACGGCATCGGTTTCTTTAGATGGAAAGCCTAGTCCTAAAAAAGTAGTTAAAGAAGCTCCTAAAGAAGTTGTTGAAGAAGAGGATGGTCTTGTAGATTACTTATTAAATACAATTGAATTTGGTATAGCTCAAGCTTCTAAGTCGGTATATGATACTCCAGGATTTATATACGATCAAGTATCTGGATTAGTAACAACTCCTTTGATAAATTTAGGTGCTGATATACTTGGTGTTGAAAGACCTAAAGAGGCTACATCAAAATCGCTTGCTAAATCTTTAGGATTTGAAAATGTTCCTTCTAATATATTAAAAGCTAAGTTAGCTAAAATAAACAAGAAGATAACTGAAGAAGAGGCTTCTTATGGAGGAACTGTACTTGATGCCATGGAAAATAAAAACTATGGTGGAGCTTTGGCAATAACAATAGGATCGGCACTAAAATCAGCTCCGGCTATGGTCTTAGCAATGGGGTCTGGCGGTGGTACTGCTGGTATGTTGGCACTTGGATACACTTCTGCCGCTACAAAAAGTGCTCAATTAGAAGAAGAACAACCTAATCTAAGTGTTACTGATAGAGCTTTAAACGCTACTACTAGTGGTGCAATAGAAGCTACTTTGGGTCAAGTGTTTACTGGCGCATCTGGAGCGGCAACTAAAAAAATACTACAAACTAGTGGTAAAGCTGGAGCTAAAGTAATATCAAATGCTTTTGTTAGAATAGCCTCTAAGTACGTAGAAAAAAATCCAATGGTAGCTATAGCTGGAGGACTTGTTGAGGAGACAGGTGTAGCTGTATTAAATCAATGGAACGACATAGCTACTGGTATAAGAAGTGAGTTCAACTTTAAAGAGGCTTTAAACGAAGGTGTATCTTCTTTAGGTATGAGTACTACTGGTACAGTGTTGGTTTATGGAGCAAAAGGATATGTTTCCAATAAAAAATACAGACAAGTAAAGTCACTAAATAAAAACATAGATAAATTCAGAAAGGAATTAGATAAAGAGGATATAAGTGAAGAGAGTAGAGAATTCTTCAAGATAAAATCAGATGAATTAGAAGCTAAAAACAAAGAGTTACTTGGATCTGAAATAGAAAAGCTTAAGATGTTATCTAATGAAGATAAAGCTTTATTAAATGGATCGAATAAGAAGATAGAGGCTTTTAGTAACTCTATAGATAAAATAAAAAACGATAAGGCTTTATCTGTTGAAGCTAAAAAGATAGCTATAAAAGAAATTATAAAAGACTTATCAGCCGCTAAGAAAGCTAAGAATGATGTAATATCAAAGGCAGAGGCTTTTGAAGTAACTGGAGACTTCTCTGACTTTAATGGAGTGCCAATTGACTTCGATATAGAAACTTCTGGTATTAGTTCACTTCCTATAGATAAGCAAAACTCACTTAACAAAGAAGCTTTTGATGCTTTAAACAAAGAACTTAACCCTACTGGTAAAGAACAAGTTGATGTTACTAAAGAGATGGTTTCTAAAAGAGCGTCTGAGATGTATGATTTAGAAGTTTCTGCAAATAAAGAAGCCGAAGCCACATCAGTTACTGAACCTGTTGAAAAACCTGTTGAACCAGTCAAGCCATCTGGACAAAAGGTTTCTAGCTTTTTAAATAGACCAGCTACTTTAGAATCTTTCGCTGGTAGCAAACTAGAATCACCTATAGAAGGAGATGTTTATGTAGAAGGACAAAGAGTTATATTTGAAGGTAAAGATAAAAAACAATACGACCTAGGTAATGTAGATGAAATATCTGATAACAATGTTGAGAGCTTAGGTATTTTGCCTATAGAAAAGAAATTTGAAATAACAGAGGAAGGAAAGGTTTCTATAGATGGTGATTTATGGAATGTTCAATCAGAACTACCAGCCAGTGGTATAGAATACGATAAAGATGGTAATATATCAGCAGTGTCATTAAAAGACGATAGTGGAAAAACTATTATGTTTGATGGACAAGTTGCTGAAGATATAGGTTATCAAGTTTTAATGTCTGAGTATGAAAACAATAAAGAAAATTACGATAAAATAATAGATGAAGATGCAGAAATCAGTGAGCAAATCGGAGATGTTGAAGAAACTACCGAAACAGAAACAGATAAAGATACTCAAGATGGTATCGGAGAAGTTGAAGAAGCAAAACCAGTAGTAAAAAAAGAAACTCCTTTACAAGAGATTAAAGGAAATGCACTAGATATATTTAAAGCGGGATTACAAGCTATAAGTATAACTAAAGCAACTGCAAAAGCTAAACTAAAAAACTTAACAGATACTATAAACTCACTGTCTCAAGATGAGAATGGTAAGCCTAAAAAAGGTGGGTTAAGTATTAAACAAGCTAACTCTCTTATAAAGAGAATAGGAATGTTGAATTTAGACAACCCAAAGACCACTCAAAAAATAATAGATTACGCTACTAAAATAATAGCCGATTCAGAGTATAAAGACAAGTTAGATGGATTAGACGGAATAGTTTCTAGTATAAAGAAAAAGATAAAGTCAAAAGATATTGACCCAGAATTAATAGATTTAGTTAAGAAATTTGTTTCTTTAAACCCTAAGGACGTTGATGATGTTGATTCGTACTTAGACATAGCTGATAACATTAATAAAAATATAAAAGGATCAACTATTGTAAGAGATAAATTAAATGTTGCAAAAGGAATTGACAAGTCTTCATTAGATGAGTATGTAAACAAAGAACTGTCTAGATCAGTTGAAAAAAAGGCTAAAGATATTGAAGATTCTTTTTTTGAATTAACTGGGTTAGATCCAGACGAGTTCAACCTTGAAGATATTAAAGAAATATTAAATAATCAAAAAGAAATAAAAGAAACTAAATATTCTGAATCTGAAATTAAACCAAAATTAAAGAAAGCTTATGATTCTTTATCTGCTATAGTTGCAGATATTATTAAGAATAAAAAAGATAGATTTACTGGAGAAAAAATAGATATATCAACAGAAACAAAGGAGTCTTTTAACAAGTTAAAGGGGATAGACTTTGGATTGCTATCCAATAAAGACGCTTTAAATGTAGTTGATATATTAAATGATATTGCTGTAAATGGATATTCAAATAAAGTCGATTCATTTATGAAGGAGTATGACGGTTTAAAAAGAGCTGATGAGTTTTCAAAAGGTAAGCCAGCGACTAAGTTAAGATTATTTTTTTCTAGTTGGGCTGGTAAGTTTTGGAACAAGCAAATAGGAAGTCTTTATAGCGTATCAGAAAATTTATTTAGAGGTTTTAATGAAGGTAATGATTTTATGAAAGCAATAGGTTTTGATGCTGTTCAAAAAGGAGCTTCTATTGCTGAAATGAAAGTAAATCAGTCTTTCTCGAAATACTCAAAAAAGTTTTTAAATACTTCCCCAAACAAACAAAGTTTTAATACTGAGTTTAATAATGCTGAAAGAACGTTTTTAGCAATGGCTAAAAGATTTACACCTGGTAAAGAATCTGAAGATTTTGCTAGAAACAAATCATTAATAGAACAATCTATAGCTGTATTATCTGTTGGTAGTGAATTAGAAATAAAATCAGCTGCAATACAGCAAAAAGTTTACGATAAGATATTTAAAAATTCTAACACGAAAGAAGATGTAATATCAAAAGCTGACAAAATAAATTCTGAAGCTGTTGACGAAATGTCTTCTTATCATAAGGAGAACTTTGATAAAAACGCAGAGGCTACTTTAAAATATTACAATACAATTCTTAACGAAGAAGAAAATTATAATACTGTGAAGTACTCTACTTTATCTGGAGAAAAAGGAACCATAGATTCAGATTCTTTTGATTCAGCTATAGTAAATAAAGATGGAAAGGTTTATGACAAAAAAGCTGGTGTATTTAATGAATTAAAAAACCCTAGTAAATTAAGAAAAGGATCTTATATAAATACTAATTTTGAAGCGAATAATGAGCAAGCTATGAAAGCTGCGTTAATAGATGCGAACACTGCTGGAGATATAAAATTAATGAAGGCTTTTATATATTCAGATTCATTTGCTAAAATAATACCAAACAAAAGTGATAGAGATTTATTTATAGATAGGGTAAAGAATTTTGTTGATATAAAAAGAGGTAGAAATTATCCTCCAATAAATAAAGAGGAAATATCGGCAATAAATAAGGCTACTAGATCCGTTTCTAGAATAGGAGCTATAAAGGCCTTAGGTGGTATTACTCAGCTCCCAAAACAAACTATATCAGTTGGAGCTAGTACTCTTATAAACTCTGGCAAGTTATCTGTTATGGAGGCTTTCGATCCGAAATGGAATGATTTTATAAACAATTCTGGTTACGAAATAGCCACTAGAGGTATTCACTCTTCTTCTGATTTTGTAGATATACAAGATATACTAAGAAGTGTTGAGGATTCAAAACCAAAAGAAATGCTTGATAAATTAGGTAAGGCACAAGGCGTTTACTTAAAGTGGTTTTTAGCTAAACCAGACGTGTTCATTGCAAAAGCATCTTGGATTTCTTATTATAAAGAAGGTTTAGAAAAGAGAGGGATTGATCCAAACGGAATAGATATATCTGATCATAAGATAAATGATGACGCTGCGTTTTACGCTCAAAGACAGGTAGATAGACAGCAAAACGTTTCTGATACAGCACTTGAGGGTAAGTGGTTGACAAGTAAAGACCCAGGAGCTGAATTGTCTAGAGCTGTTTTACTTGTTTTCTCAAAATTCGCATTAAATCAAAAGTCAAGAATGTATTCTGATTTTAGAACTGCTTTCAATATTAATTCAACATCAGAAGATAGAAAAACTGCTTTAAAATCATTAGTTGCTCTATCAGCTGAACAAGCTATGTTTAGAACAATATCAGCTACTATAAGTGTAGGTATTTTTTCTGGTGTATCTTCATTGATGGGATATGAAGAGAGTGAGGAAGATAAAGAGAAGCGTTTAAGAAGTATCATACAAGGACAGCTAAAAAGTAGTGTTGCTGATTACTTATCTCCAGTACCGTTTTTAGATTATCCAACTCAGTATGTTGTCGCTAAACAAGTAGATAACATACAAGAAGAACTGGGTTTTGAGGAAAAAGATAAGATAAATATATTTCCTCGTTTAGATACCAATTATTTAGATAGATTTGGTATGTACGGAATAGTTGCAAAAGGAGGGGTTGATTTTTATGAATTTCAAAAATTAGCTTGGACTGGTAAATATAGTGAAAATGGAGAAGAAGAAGAACTACCAATAAAGACTCAAAATGCCCTTAGAGTAGCCTCTACTGGAAACATTCTTTACCACCTAGGCTTTTTACCTTCTGAATTTAATTCAGCCTTTAGAAGCTTAGAAAAGATAGCTAAAAAACAAAAAGATAGTGAGGATGGATATGATTTGTTTAAGAATAAAAAGAGTGTATTTGGAGAAGGAAAAGGAATTTTTAAAAATAGAAAAAGCCTCTTTAAATAGAGGCTTTAATCAACGATGATATTATTATTATTTGAATAACGGTGGTTAATACAACTGCCGTTATCCATAATAAAAAATTAATTAGTATTTTAAATCTTACCATTTAATATTTTTTTAACTTCCTCAAAAACAAAGTTACATTGACCTTGATTTCTTGGTGTGAATAATATATAATCTTTTTCATTATCAGTTATCCACTTTTTAAAAAGCTTAAACCTCATAGAGAATACATCAGTGGCTAATCCTTTACACTCTATTATTATTTTTTGATCTCCATTGTTTATTATAAAGTCTGGAGTGTATATAATACCTAGGTGTTTCTTATGCCCCTTATCAGTTAATCTATCTTTACTGCTAATAGTTTTTTCGTAAGATGATTTTGGAAAGTAGAAAGGCTCTATGATTGTGAACCTTTCTTCCTCATACATACACTTTATACCATTGTCATCAAGTAGTTTATACATATGAACTTCTAATCTACTTTGAAATTTCTTTCCTTTGTATTCGGTTTTTTGAGCCCTTATTAATGGAGTACCTTTCTTTCTCATTACATTGTTTTTTTTATTTTCTCTAGGTAAAGTATAGCGTCCATCAACTCCTCGTGTAAATGTTGAATCCAGTCTTTCATACTTAAGTCATTTCTATCTAATGTAGTACCGTATTTCCTAGTACCAACTTCAGACCTTTCTCTAAAGCTAGACACTACTGATTCAACTATAGAATCTTTAGTTACTATTTCTTCATCCACAACATCCATTTTTGCTAATATACCTTCCGATACACAACCAGTTTTGGCCGATACACCACCAGTATTTGGTAAAGAACGTGATTTAGATAGGAATCTTTTAGGGTATTCTGAAACTATTCTTGCCCAGAATTGAGCTCCTTCTTTTGTCTCTGAGAAATCAAATGCAACTAGTAAGGAATAGTTCTCATCTGAGAAACCTCTTTGCTGCTTCATTCTCTTCAATGCTTTTTTACTTAACGAATCGTGTAAATCTTTAATCTTTAATTTCATGTCCTGTAGGTCTTCAATCTTTAATTCCATTTTTATTTAATTTAATGTTAGTTACGAGTGAGGGACTCGAACCCTCATCTTTACCAATCGCTCTGGAAAATGCTACCATTACACCAACTCGTATTTCCACTAAGGCAGCACCCTCCTTAGTCGCGCTTTTTAGATGATCAATCTATAGGTTTTTTTGTATTCGCAGAGTTGCGTTTTACCTATTAACTCCGAAGTGCTTATGGTGGACTTAGCAAGACTCGAACTTGCGACCTTCTCGTTATGAGCGAGCTACTCTAATCAACTGAGTTATAAGTCCGTATAGTTAAGTCAAAAGCTATAAGCTCTGCTGGAACTCCAACACTCCTTAACTATGTAGCAAATATAAAGTATTATATTAGTTTATCAAATACCATTATCTTTTTTTCTCTAACTTCCTGTATATTTTCTATGAATTTATCTACGAAGTCAGATAGTAATAAGCAATCAGCTTCTCCTAGTGAAGCGATGTTCTCTATTAATTTATTCTTAAAGTTCAATGAGTTTGTTAGCATCTGAGGGTCTTCATTGTAAACTCTATGATAGTTCTGCATTATATCATTCTCTAATGCGTTTTTAAACATGTTAGCTGTGTTCTTAGCCCTTCCTTTTAATTTGTATTCATCCATTAACTCAAGAGCTAATTGCAACGTTATTAAAAGCTCTAATCCATTCTTTAAGTTTCCTTTATTAGTCATTGTAAGTCTCTTTAATTATTTTCTCATTGAACTCCTCATCTAATGCACATAACATACCATCATTAAAAAACAAGAAGTCGCCATTGTCTGAGTTATAAACTATAGAATCGTAGTTGTCTTTTATACATTGAGTGAAGTAATAATTCAAATCTTTATTGTTATTTTTATCAGCGTCTAACAACATATCTAAAAACAAGTCTGTATTTACACCTATCTTTATAGAGGCGAATTTATTCTTATCTTTATTTTTAAAGATGTCGGCCTTTAATATAGTCGAAGAATCTACTTGTCCAATTACATCTATATGTATATCTGAATTGATAATTAACTCTTCTACTCTATTCTTACTTGAAAAATCATTTCTTAAAATCATAATTTATATTGTTGGTTATTTCTATATATAGTTTTACTGTCTCTAAGTCGGTAAGTGTTATATACCTACCTTCATTATTGAATACTTGAACATCATCCAAGTGTATCTTAACATCATCCTTAACAAAAGAAGAGTATAGGGTAAAGTCTACAACTAAATCATTATCTAATTTTATATTGTAGTATTTCTTTTTAGTTCTTTTGTAGAAAACATCTACACCTATACTCTCTTGTATCTTCATTTATTTATCCTTAACAAATTGTCCGTCAATCATACTACCAGTTCTTTTTGAAATAATATTGTAAGCAGAAGATAAGCAGTCAATTAGTTTTACGTCTTGCATTTTGGCTTGAATAATTATTGTAACTAGAATATCTCCTAGTGCATCAATAACTTCTTCCTTGTTATTCTTATCTATAGCTTCTATTAATTCATTACACTCTTCTAAAGTCTTTAAGGCCTGTGCTTCTTTAGTGGCTTTAGATAAGATTCCTTTTTCATTAGCCCATTCTTCAACAAGTCCTTCTAAGTTAAGGTAGTCGTAATCAGAAGTATTTAATACAAATGGACTTAGATAAAGATATAGTTTCTTAAACTCTCTGTCGTGAGCTAATTGAAAATCAAAATTACTAACCGAATTCATTACTGATCCGTGTTGTTTTCTTCCAGTCGCTCTAGCTAGTGCTTGAAACGTAGCTCTTGGAACTAACTTTCTTCCAAAGTGATAGAACATAGTTCTAGCTATTATTAATTCCTCACGTCTGCTAGGTGATGACAAATCAAGATCTAATTTTTCTTCTATAGTTCTCTTAATATTCTCTAGTGTGTACATGCTTCTCTCTTTTTAATATTCTTAATTGGTTTTGAATCTCTCTCTTTTCGTCTACTAACGATTCATCATTAGCACCTCTCTTTAATAAAAAATGTAATTTAGTATCTATTAAAGACAACTCTATTTCTAAGGCTTCTATCATTTTAAATAGTTGTAAATTTGTTATTTATTATGTGAACGTGATGTCCTTTTCCATTAGGATATATAACGAAGTTAGAATTCATCCATGAACTAGGGCCTTTGTTATATCCAACCCTTAGATGCGTTAAAGTACCTACAGAACAGTGACCATCTTCTCTACAAGGTGTATGTGTATGACCAGTTACATTCTTTGTATTTAGGTTTTTAAATTGAATAACACCACCTCTACTACCGTTACTTCCAATATGACCATGCATCCCACATTCCCAATCGTTTATTCTATAGCTTTCATCAATACCTAAGCAAGTAACATTGTTGTTTGTTATATCTATTAATGCTGGTAAAATTCCTTTACCTATCTTGTCATTCATTAATATGTTAGCCAAAGATATGTACTCCCTCTTATTAGATGACTTTCTCCAATCAACATCGTTTAGCCATCTATCTAAAAATTCATCGTGATTACTTCTAACCATTATGAAGTTGTATTTCTGGTATTCAGAAAAGAATTCTGTCATATCATTTAACTCATGGATAAGAGAATCGCTTTTATTAGACTCTCTCTTTATCAATTGAAATGGTTGGTTTCTTTCGTGATGTGATATTGAATGACCATTAAATACATCGTGAAGTATTATTTCTTCACACTTTAAATAATCAGATAATTCAAATGAAGATTTTAATACATCGTCATTAGTCTCACCTAAGTGAAGATCTCCAAATACTATTGATTCTGCTCCGCTATGTAACATAACTTCTCCATCAGAAACAAAGAACTTTAAATCATAGAAAGATCCATCATCAGAACACTGTACCTGTCTTATATGAAAATCATCTCCATCTAATTCTACTATAACGAATCCTAGTGTATGATGAAACTCTCCTTTCTTACCAGACTTTGTATCGGTATAATTCTCTATAGATACACTACCAGTAGATAACAATAACTTATGTGGGTATCCATCTAGAATAGGTAGTGATTTTAAGTGAACTCTAGGGTGTCCTACTATACAACTTTCAAGACCAGTTATACCATTAAGTCCAGATAATGGAGTTGAAGCAGTTGGCTGTATCTTAACATCAGATAATAAACATAGATACTTATGTATGTTATGTCTGTTAGCATCTAGATAAGGTACAACCCTAGGACTCCATGAATTAGTAAGGTTCTTTTCCTTTGCCTTTGTGTTTTTGTTAGACTGTATCGATGTAGGGTTTCTATATCTACCAGCTATAATATGTATAGATGCGTCTATGTGTTTAGCATATTCTTCTATATTAGTAAGGAAGTCATCATGAACTTCTGTTTCTGATTGACACCAAGAAAAAATAAATCTATTTTTAGTCTTGTCAATCTCCTTGTTCTTTGCTTCCTTGAACATGTCTGTGTCCTCTAATTCTATTTGTACATTGTTGGTGACACCATTTTTCTTGAAGTAAGAAGAAACATATCTTCTTATGTCATCGCTGAAATCTAATCCGAGCTCTATGCAAGCTCTTCTTGTTGATTTAGCTATTGAGAGACCTTCTGCTATATATATAGACTTAGCTCTCTCTTTAACTGAAACCATTAACTCTCTTCTTTTTTGTTTACTCATCTTCTAAATCATTAATTGTTGAATTTAAAATTGTAATTAATTTAATTATAGAGTCTTTAAACTCCTCTGTACCTTCAAAGTACGACTCATAAATATCATCCGAAGAATCATTTATTTCTTTCATGGTTAAATTTATATAACCTAATTTTTTAGCGTCCATATTTGTTATTTTATTTTGAATTCAAAAATATAAAATAAACATAAGGAAACCACTATGAACTATCAATTATTTTTATCATAAACTAATTTATACATTTCAAAAACTTTTTTCCAAGCATCTATTTCAGAGAAAACCTCTCTGTTATCATAAGAATCCTTTTCTTTTAAATCTCTTCTTAGGAATACAGGTTTCTTGTAATCTATTATACTGTGTTTTTCTACCCAGTACATCGTTGGTCTATCTGGTATTGGATATATACATATAGCTATCCCCATATTTATAGAGAATCTAGCGTAGTCTACTTGACTAAGTGTAGGGCTAAATGTTTTTTTAATCTTAGTCATAGTTAATCCATACGCGTTTGTTCAAAATCTACTTCATACCCAAGTTCTTTTAATACTGCGTGCAGAGCTGTCTCAACATCGCCACCTATATAGCTATTACACCATTGTTCTGAACTAGGGTGTTCTAATAGTTTATCGTTTAGATATATCTTAGTACCGTAATCAGTACAACAACCATCACCACACGTATAATCCCAATCTTCTAATGTTATTTTTAGTTTCATATTCTAAATATATTTCCGTTACTTGTTAATATTCCAAATTTTCTATCAGTTACAACTGATCCATTACTAAAAAATATATTATAATTACTAAGTTTTTGTATACCAGCATTTATAATGTCTCCATTATTATGTATGTGTCCAAATAAATGATAAGAAGGTTTAACTTCTAATATCTTATTCAATAAAGACTTATCTCCACAACATTCTAATTGATGATCACGATTTTCAGACTTATCAAGAATACCTTTAGGAGGTCCATGTGTAACTAAAATATCTGTATCGTCTGGAATAGCATCTCTCCATAATCTTTCTAATTTATGTCTTTCTTTCATAAAAGACCAATTACCGAAGTTTGGAGTATAAGGAGATCCAAATATTTTAATCTTTTCTATTACTGTATAGTCGTTTTCTAAGTATATAATTCCATAGTCTTCAAAGTCTTTTTTAGTTACTAATCCTTTCTCTATACTAGAATCGTGATTTCCTGCTACATATATCTTATGCTTTATAGGTAGTTCTTTATACCAATCTATAAACCCTCTTACTTCTGGTTCGTTGTTGTATGGATCCCTAGGATTGCTACAGTCACCAGAATGTATTACCATATCAATATTATCTGGTATTTTTAGTAAATCGTGATACCCATGAGTATCGCTTATATGCCATATATTCATAGTTCTTTTTCTTCTTTATATTTAGTTAATAGTAATTTTAGATCATAACTATTTATCATATTATAGTTATTGAATCCCCATTCTAAAAAACCAATAGCAAAATCATCTGCTATTTTTGCTGATTCAGTCAAAGGAAATCGAGGATCTATGTTTTCAAACTTTTCTTTTAGTGTCATAATGATTTTTAATTTAATTCCTCATACCATTTACAAACTACAAATTCTAATGATAACTCACCGTGATAACAACTTGCAACAAAACCTCCAGTACTTATTTGATATGATTTTGTTTTTATTACTTCTTTTAGTAGTCTTCTTGATTCTTTTCTTAAGTCGTATATGTCGGGAACTCCGTCACAACTAACCCATACCCAATCCAAAGCATCCATTACTTTCTTTACTTTTTGAAAGTCGAAGTTATCTAGTATTTCTTCAATTGATTTTTTTTCTTTTAGTGTCATAATTAAAAAGGTATATCGTCAAACGCATCTTTTGGCTGTATAAAGACATCGTTCTTTGGTTTATAAATTAAATCAGCATCGTCAGTATAATCTCCTATTATATAAGGTAGTCCTTCATCATTAACGGAGTAATCAAAATCAGCAATTGGAAATCCTCTTGTATGCGTGAAATGCGCAGTTATATGCGTATCGTTATTTACAACAGAGCAAACGGTCTCGGCCTTCTTTAATACAGAACTACCAATGTGACCAACGGCCTTGGCACTACCGTAATTAGAGTGAAGAATAGTTGTTAAGTGAAACTGCTTGTCATCAGTCCATTTCATTATCTTTTGTATGGCACTTTGACTTTCTTTTAAATCGTTAAAGTCCTCAACTAAATCAGCTAATCCATCTATACCTATAAGACCTATGTTGTCCTTCATATCGCTCTCGTATATAAGCCACTCAATAAACTCTAATCTTTGCTTTGGTTCATATGGTCTTAGAGCAAATGGCTTATAGTAGTCGTAAGATTCTAGTCCAGTCATCCTTAATACTCTTTTAAATACGTTTTGAGCGTGAAAAGAAGACTGTTCGGTATCTATGTCTATAATGAAACAATCTCTGTCTCTATGAGACTTTACTGAGTTAGCATATCTACTAGTATTACCTCCTATATAAGAAGCCATTATCATAGATTTAAGAAATGTCTTCTTAGATTTAGATGCTCCAACTATACAAGAGAAGTTTCCATATGTTCCAAAAGGTATTGGAAAGTGCCTACTACCTAAACTGTGCTCTCCTATACTTATAGCTACTGGAGGATACTCTATTTTCTTTCTTACATCTACGAATGAACTATCGTATATGTTTTGAAAGTTTATATTAACCTTCTTGTCTAACTGAATAGAAGTAGGACTGTATGTATCAAACTTAACATCCTCACTAAATACTTTAGTATTAAATAAGTGAGACTTTCTGTAAGCACTCTCAACACAATTCCTAATCTCTTCCTCGTCAAAACCTTGGTGAGCAAATTGCATCATTACTCCCTTGGCTTCTATCTCACTAATACCAAACTCATTGAAGGCCATGGATAAGATATAAACATTTCTGTTTCTTTCACCCTCAACCATTCCATATCGCTCACCCCACCACTTCATTAATCCAGAAATAATCTTTTGATTGTCTTGAATATCTACTTTGAATTCTTTCTTGACTATCTCTTTCGGAACTATCTTATCTATAAAAACAGAACTGTCTTTATTTATAAATATAGTGCTATCAGAACTCATGTAGCATACTCTACTCTCGTTAACACAACTTTCGTCAAAATGCTTAGAGTTATAGTATTCTTTCAACGCTAAGAAATGTTGTCTATGTTGTTTTACTACAGATGGTATCTTTACAATTAACTTTAATCCATCTCCAGAAGGAGAAATGAATACTGAATATGTATACTTATCTTCTAGTAATACGCTTCTGTAGTCGTCTAATGATTGTGAATCCTCAAATCCATCAAAGTCAAGGCAAATGAATCCACTATGATTTACTATAGCGGAATCACTTCTCTCTGTAAACTCACCAGAAAATAACACACAAGGAAGTTTCTTTTTTATTTGGTTTCTTGAGGACTTGTCTTTCTCTAATCTTATATTAGATACTATGTCTAAACACTTCTCACTACTGATAGCTTCTAATACATAGTCAATATCTGCATACTTAGGAGACCTAAGTGCATATAGGTTGTCAAATACTGTTACTATACTCATTTTATTTTATAATTTAAATGCGTTAATCGTGTGTTCAAATGGATTCCAATCTATATTTTTAACTAAATCTAACATCTCTTGAGCCAATTCTCTAACTTCTAATTGAGAATGCTCTGAATTTCTTAGTTCTTGAAAGTGTGCAAAGCTTCTCCAGTTAAACATTATATCCATAGTAATCTGACTATTCATTGTTTTAAAGAATCTAGCGGATTCCTTAGCTCTCTTACGACCTAATATCGGAGTTAGTTCTTCAAGGCATTTGTGATACCAATGATTAGCATTTGAAGTAAACCACTCTAATTGTTCGTTCCAATTTGTATTTCCTGCACTCATAATTTCATTAGAACCTAATTCTTTCCAATCTTCAGGTAAATATATTTTGTCTTCCTTAAGTTCTTTATATCTAGCACTCTCTCCATTTATACTAACACCTATACGATGTTTTAATATGTGAATATGAGTTGCCTGGTCCACAGTTACCAAGAAGTGTAAAGAACTCTTCTCAAATGGTGTGTGATGTCCTTCAGAAGCCAACATACTTAGAAGCTTTGGTATCCTACTAATCTTGTCGTCTGTTAAATCTCTATATGTAGAAGTCCAAGCCGATTGAGCGTGTATTTCATCACTACCATAATACCCTAATAACTCTACTTTATTGTCGCTCATCTGCTAATTCTTTTAATGATTCATTAATACTTTCTGTGTAATAACCAGCTACAACTAATAAATTAGCCATGTCATTTAAAACTTCTGTTGATGTACTACCATCACTAATCTCAACAAAAATTGTTTTACCATAATACTCTATTGTTATTTTCATATCTAATTTATTTTATAAAACATTACAAATACTTTTCTACTATTAGTGAACTTATTCGGGTACTTACTATGAAAGTAATTACAAGGATAAGATATTAATCTATTCTTCTTATGACCTATTACAGTTCTTAGTGTCCATAAGTGAGGAGAGTTAGCGTCAAAGACTATCATATTATTGAAGTCTTCTTCGTTTCCGTTAAACGTATCTCCTAGTTCATTATGCTCCCAAAAAGCAGTTCCATTAAGACCAATCTCTTCAATGTCTGATATAAATAAAACTAATGCTCTATCTGGTTGCTCTCCATTTATTAAAGAGTCGTTATGTATTCTCCAATCATCATCTTGATGATCTTTAGCCTCTCTAAAGAAGCTAAATACATTTGTAACTTCACATCTCTCTATCTTGGATACCTTTTCGCAAATCATATCTATAAAGTCTTTTGTTGGATACTTAACCCAAAATGATTTGTCTGGAGTGTCTACCCTCTCGTATTCTGATTCGTCTTTATTTAAAAAATCTATCAGATAATCATCTAAAAACCTATCCTTTATGTAAATCATCTTTGCTTAAATGTAATTTGTTTAAGTAATCAAACATATTGTCAGACAATTTTTTATATGTCATTATCTTAGCCTCTAATATATCTATTCTTGACTCACTACACTCTTTACAAAATAATTCTTCAGTGAATCCTATATTTATAATAGCGGTGCAAGTGTGACAAAGTGTTGCTCCATTGCCATTATTAAACTTATGAATTGGTTTAGTCATAGATCATTTCTTTTTAAATTTTTTGAACCATTCATTTAGAGACAACACTTCAAAATGCTCTTCCCATTTATACATATCTCTTTTATGTAGAATAGTTAAAACTTCTTCTTCACTATACATTATTTCTTGTTCAAGAATGGCAACTTTATCTCTAAAACTTTGTAACACTTCATACTCTGTAGTTGTTTTTAATAATTGTATTGCTGTCATAATTCTTATTTGTTTTTAAATTGTTCAAACCATTCTCCAAATGTTAAATTTTTATTTTTATAGCAATTAGTGAATCCACTTTTAAAAGCTTCTTCTAGGTCTTCCTCACTATAACTTCTTTCTTGTTGCCATTTAGGAGTTGTTACAAATTCATTTCTTGAAGCTTCTTCAAGTGTTTCTTTTTTCATTTCTTTAGAATGTATTTAATAGGTTTAACATCTACATGGCTTTTAGCCAACTCCTTTGCTTTCTCCTTCAACTCTACGTTAAATTCAAATATGCTTTTTCTTTTTACTAATCCTCTTTCTTTTCTTACTCCCATGATTTATATTCCCATTGATTTTAATAATTCTTTTCTCTTACTGCTAAATACTTCTGGTGTTGATGAATCCTCTGCACAAGCATATTTCTCAAATTTATCTGGTCTAGATATAAATTCCAATGTTA
>Ga0075464_10000479_pt1 | contig 17518 bp, 14 predicted proteins | sample DEB19_08_DNA_5_FD_75068 | JGI IMG/M metagenome (GOLD analysis project Ga0075464, IMG submission 75068) | Aqueous microbial communities from the Delaware River and Bay under freshwater to marine salinity gradient to study organic matter... | ecosystem: Environmental > Aquatic > Marine > Coastal ...
CATGCCATCGAGCCTGAACCCGCAAGACGGCGATACCCAGATGGACGCGTTGACGTCGCAAATGACCAGTTTGATGTCGATTGAGCTGTCTGGTCAGATTGAAGGCGATGCCGTGTCGGCGCTGGAAAAGCTGGAAGCCAAACTGATGGGTGCCGACATCATGATGATTTCATGTGCCAAGTTGATCCGTGTTGATTTTTCAGCGGCTGGCGCACTGCTCAATTGGGTATCAGCCCACCAATCCGAAGGCCGGGCCGTGCAGTTTTCTGAAGTGAACCGGCTGGTGGCAGCCTTCTTCAATGTGATTGGCATCACGGAGTACGCCAAAGTCACGACCCGCAGTGACTAAGCTGTGGGCCCCATTTTCATAAACGCCACAATGGCGTTGGCCACTTCAACCCCCTTGTCTTCCTGCAAAAAATGTCCGGCATTGCGCGTGATGGCGTGTGGCTGGCCTTGCGCGCCGGGTACAAGTTGTTGCCAGATTTTGTAGCCACCGCGCGTGACCGGGTCACGGTTGCTGAACAGGGTCAAAAAGGGTTTCTCCCAGCGCTTGAACATCTCCCAAGCGCGCTCGTTGTTCTGCCGTTCAGGGTCTTGCGGTGTGGTGGGCACAAAACCTGGAAACACGCGGGCCGCGACTTTGTAGCGGCGTGACGGGAAGGGCGCGTCATAGGCCGCCATTTCCTGTGGGCTCAAGCCAGCGACGCAACCGGTTTTGACGATACGGCCGATCGGAAACCAGGGGCTGAACATTGAAAACGCGCGCCAGATCTTGAAGGCGCGTGGCACTTGCTCCACACCCGTGGGCAGCCCGCCGTTGGCCAGCACAATGCGCGCGAAGCGCTCCGGCGCTTGGGCCACCATGCGCAAACCTATGAGCGAGCCCCAGTCCTGACAAAACAGCGTGATGCCCTGCAAGTCGTTGGCCTGCATCCAGGCGCTCATCCACTGGACGTGGTTCAGGTATGAGTAGTCGGACTTGCGGGCGGGCTTGTCCGAGCGGCCAAAACCCACCAAGTCAGGCGCCACCACGCGCAGACCGGCAGCCACCAGCACTGGAATCATCTTGCGGTACAGAAACGACCAGGTCGGCTCACCATGCATCAGCAGCACGGTGGGCGCATCGCGCGAGCCTTCGTCGATGTGGGCGATGCGCACGCCGCCGACGTCGGTGTAGTGGGGCGTGTAGGCAAAGTCCGGCAGATCGACAAAGCGCGATTCGGGGGTGCGCAACACTTGGGTAACAACGGGCAGGGTCGGCATGATGACGGACACGTTTTAAAAGCGTCGGCTTACTTTGATGTCGCTTGAAGCGGCAGGCAGGCTCACAAAATCGCCATCAACGCCTATGCGAATAGGGCCGCTGTAAATGTGAGGTGCCTGGCCCAGAAACGCTTTTTCAAGACCGGGCAGCGGTAGCGGTGGCGCGATGTGGTTAAGCAGCAGATAGCGCACCTTGGCGTCGCGCGCGGTCTCGGCGGCTTCTTCGGGCGAGGTGTGGTAATTCGGGATGTCATCAAATATTTTGGCCAGGTTCATGCGCCCGGCCTTGATGGCGCCGTCTTTCAACAGGGCCGTTAGCGGCCCGGACAGCGCCTCATGCACCAGCAGGTCGACGCCGGCTGCTTCGCGCTGCACGGCGGCTGATTTTTTGGTGTCACCACTGATGACCACGCTGCGGCCCTTGTAGACAAACCGGTAGCCCACTGCTGGGTGCACGGGGTCGTGGTCCACCGTGAAGGCAACAATCTCCAGGTCTGCGTCTTTCAGTACCACCACGCGGCCATCTGCACCCGGCGTGAAAGGCATGGCCTTACCGCCAAAACCCCCGGCCGGCACGACCCCTTCGCCGTGGTGCGCCACGCGGTAGCCCTGGTCCTGGCTGTAGGCCTGCATGAAGCCGGCCAGCACGGTTTGAACACCAGCCGGGCCATACACCGGCACGGGTGAGGTGTTGGCTGCCGAGCCCCAGCGCTGGAGCAGCAACTCGCCCAGGCCATCTATATGGTCGGAGTGAAAGTGCGTGAGCAAAATAGCATGGATGCGGCCATGCTGAAAACCCATCTTGCCAATGTTGCGCACGCTGCCGCTACCCGAGTCCACAACAAACAGCCGCTTGCCCGCCACCACGAGCGTACAGGGGCCCGTGCGCTTGTCGTCGGGGAAGGGCGAGCCCGCGCCGCACAGGCCGACGTGCAGGCCATCAGGCAGGTCGTTCATGGCGTCGGCAGCGAGCCGATAGGCTGCCACTTTTCCAGCGATCGCCATGCTGATGGGCACGCGAAATGCAAAGGCTGCCGCGAGCAGGGTGGCCACCAGTGCCAAGATGAAAAGGACAGCTGAGCGATAAGTTTTTTTCATGTCAAGCACCTTTTGAAAAAACCATGGTGCCGTCTTCCACAGCACCAAAGCGAAGTGTGAACAGGTCCAGTGCATAGTTTTGGTGGAGCCGCCAGGGTTTGCGATTGCCTTGGGTCGGGAACTTATGCAGCGAGCGCTGAATATAGCCGGATGTGAAATCAATCCAGCTTTCCTCCTTCACGCGCGGGTCATTGAGGATCGGCGTGCACTGCACCCAGCCCTTACGGGACATCTTGTTGAGCAAGCGGCAGGCATAGTCGCCCACCAGGTCTGCCTTCAGTGTCCACGACGCATTGGTATAACCCGTGACGTACGCGAGGTTGGGCACGCCATCGAGCATCATGCCCTTGTAGCTCATGGTCTGGTTCAGCGCGATGGGCTTGTTGTCCACCATCAGCATCATACCGCCCATCGCGAGCAAATCCAGACCGGTGGCGGTGACGATCACATCGGCCTGCAGTTCTTGGCCCGAGCACAGCTGGATGCCTTTTTCAGTGAAGCTCTCGATGTGGTCAGTCACCACCGAAGCCTTGCCCTTGCGAATGGCCTTGAACAGGTCAGCATTGGGCACCAGGCACAGGCGCTGGTCCCAGGGCTTGTAGCTGGGTGTGAAGTGTTTTTCCACATCACAGTTGGGCCCAACAGACTTTTTGACACCTTCAAGAACCATTTTTTTGATGAACTCGGGATAGCGTTTTGAAAGCTTGAAAAACAGCATGCCCAAGAAGACGTTTTTCCAGCGCGTGATGCCATAGGCCAAGCTTGACGGCAGGTGCCGGTTCATCCATTGGGCCATGCGGTCTTTTGCAGGACGCGACACCACATAGCTCGGTGATCGCTGCAGCATGGTGACGTGCGCAGCCTTTTCTGCCATCGACGGCACCAGGGTGACGGCTGTGGCACCGCTGCCAATCACGACCACCTGCTTGTTGGTGTAATCAATGTCAGCTTTCCATTGTTGGGGATGCACAATGCGCCCGGCAAAGCGCTCTGCGCCGGGGAAGGCCGGCGTGTAGCCCTGCTCGTAGTTGTAGTAACCACTGCAGACGTAAAAGAAATTGCAGGTGAGCGTCACGCGTTCTTGTAGCGGACCTTCAGGGGCTTTTTCGATCTCAAGAGTCCAGCGGGCATCCGGCGTTGACCACGATGCCTTTTTTACCCTGTGTCCATAGCGGATATGAGGGGCAATGCCGTAGTCACGCGCCGTGTCGTCGATGTACTTGAGGATGGTCGCACCGTCGGCAATGGATTTGTCTTCTGTCCAGGGCTTGAAGGCATAGCCCAGCGTGTACATGTCCGAGTCCGAGCGTATGCCCGGATAGCGAAACAGGTCCCAGGTGCCGCCCAGCGTCTCGCGCCCTTCGAGAATAGCAAGACTGCGCTTGGGACAATTCTTTTTAATCTGCGCGGCAGCGCCTATGCCGGACAGGCCCGCGCCCACAATCAGCACGTCAAAGTGTTCAATCTTCATGTGTTCTTTTTTCAATCAGTTGTTACAGGACCCGCATCCGGCGACGCCGGCGCACCACGACAAAAACGGTCACGAGTAAAACCACACCCGCCAGAATTGGCAGTCCGGTGCGTTTGAAGCGCGGCAGGTAGACGTTGATGAGGGCGTTGATCTGCACTTGCTGTATCGGGTCATAACCCTCGGGCATGGTCAGCACGCCATTGGCTTTGGCATAAGCTGCGTAGTCCGCCTGCATGGTCGCGAACATGGCGGGCATCTGGCTTTGGAGGTCTTTGGTCTCGCCTGGATCATTGCGAATATCGTAGAGATGCCACAGGCCGTCGCCCACCGGCGCTATGTTTTTGATCAGCTTGAGGTCGCCCTTGAAGACCGCCTGGTTGCCCGATAGTTCATAGCCAATGGCCTCGTCCGGCTCGTGCACGCGCTGCGCCTGCCCCTTGAGCACCGGTAGCAAGCTGCTGCCGGTCATGGGTTCGACCGCCTGGCCTTTGTAGCTGGTGCCTGGTCGCGCGACCTGTGCCAGCTCCAGCAAGGTGGGCGCGATATCGTTGATGTGCGCCAGGCCGCTGAAAATCTGGTTCTGCTGCATCCGGGGCGCACCCGCGATGATCAGCGGCACGCGAATCCCGCCTTCGCCCGAATAAAACTTATAGGTGCTCAGCGGTGATGCCGCAGCGCTGGCCCAGCTTGGCCCAATGATGCTGTAAGCCCCTTTGGCGCCTAGCTGATCTATCGATTTGCTGTACTTCCAGTCCAACCAAAGCCGGCCGGCCAGTACGGCGTAAGGGTCAGACGCTTCAGCCCCGTTGTCGGACATGAAGACAAACACCGTGTGGTCATACTCGCCGACATCCTTCAGGTGCGCAACCAGACGGCCAACATGAAAGTCCATTGCGTCGGCCATGGCCGCGTAGACCTCCATGCGCCGGGCCTGGTACTGTTTGTCCTTGTCGTTCAGCGCGTCCCAGTCGGCGGTGGTGCTCATGGTGAGCATGGGCGCGTCTTTGGGTATCAAGCCCAGCGCGATGGCCTTGTCGCGCCGGGCCTGGCGCAGGACCGTCCAGCCCTTGTCGTATTTGCCTTTGTATTTGTCAACAAACTCTTTGGGTGCCTGCACTGGAATGTGGTTCGCCTGAAAAGCGACATAGGCGAAAAACGGTTTCTTGGCTTTCGCGCCCGACTGGATGTACTCAATCGTCTTGTCGACAAAGAACTTTGACGAGTAGTAATCAGTCGGCATGACGGCCTCCTTGCCGTCTTCAAACCAGCTCACCTTGTCGGCCAGATCCAGGTAACGCTTGCCGGTCTCCCAGTTGTCTGAGCCGCTGTCGCCTTGGATGATGGAGCGGTCAAAGCCGCGCGCAGGCGGCAGGTTGTGCGCCTCCTTGCCGACATGCCATTTGCCCGCCACATAGGTGCGGTAGCCGCTGTCCCTGAGCAGGCTGGCAATGGTCACGACGTTGGTGTCCAGCACGCTCAGGTAGCCGGGCTTGCCGACATGCGATCGCGGAATCGTCTCGCGCATATTGCCGACACCGCTCCGGTGGTTGTCCACCCCGGTCAGCAGCATGGCGCGGGTTGGCGAGCACGACGCGCTGACGTGAAAGTTTGAAAACCGAACGCCGCGTTTTGCCAGTGCATCGAGGTTGGGCGTGGCGATCTCGCCGCCAAATGCGCCCACATCGCTAAAACCCCAGTCGTCAGCCAGCAGCACCACGATATTGGGCCGCGCTTTGTCGGCGGCCATGGCGGTGCTGGCGAAGGCGGCGGTACTTAAGGCCAGCGCTACAACCAGAAATTTTGAGCTTGGCCGACGCTGCATGGCGCTAGCCTTTCTGGGCTGCGTCAGCCAGTGGCTTCCAGTGCAGCAGGCCAAACAGCATGGTCAGCAGCACGCTGACGGCCAGTGGGCCGGGGTAGCGTTTGACATGCTTGAACATCACCAGCAGCTCGACGGCGTGGACCATCAACATCACCAGCGCAATCGTTGGCATGCTGCCCGCAAGGCCCACTGGCAGCAAGCCTGCCGCACCTGCAATGGCCAGCGCATAGACAGCCAGACACAGAGCTTTCAAGACAAAGAACATGCTGTCTTTCCTTTTAATAATTCGTTTTCCACGGCCCACAAGCGGTCCTGTCCCCAGACCGCAACGTCACCCACGTGAAACGAGGGCACGCCCCACAAACCCAGGCTGAACATCTCTGCGCGGTTTTGCTCCGCCGTTGTGCGCCAGCCCTCGTCTTTCAACGCGACCCTGGCCTGACTCCAGTCAAGCCCAGCGCGTTCAACCATGTTGCGCAAACCACGGTCACTGCCTGCATCAATACCCTCGGCCCACACGCCGCGCATGAAAGACAGCAGGTAGCTTTCCCCCTTGCCGGCACGCTCTGCAAACGGGATCAGGGCCAGGCCCCGCTCCGTGGGCTTGCCCACGGGGTCATTCAAGCGGCCAAAGGCAATGCCGCGCACCCAGGCCTCGCGCGCCGCGTCACGGCTGATGTACAAGCGCTTGTCACGCGGCACCGGCAGGCCGCGCATGACCATGGGCAGCACAAAGCGCAGCCGAACTTTCGCGCCTGTGCGCCGACCCAGCGCGAACACGCGCGGCGCGACGATGGCTGAGTAGGGGCTGCGCAGCGAGACATAAAAATCGATGGTCGGCGGATTGCTGATCCGCACCGGATCCTGCAAGTCCGCGCCTGGCGGAAACATCACATCGCGTACGCCTGCGCGTTGAGCGCCCAACACTTGCAGCCGCTCTTCCAGGTGGTGCAGGCGGTCAATGCCCCAATACCATTCGCCGCCATAAAAAAAAGTCGCGCCCAGGTAGTGGCCCAAACGCTGGCGCAGGGCGTCTGACTCTGCCATATGCCGGGACGCATCGGCGACTGCCATCACAGGGCTGTCATCGGCCAACGCTGCCGGTTGGTGCCACAGGTCTGACGAGAGTTGCCCAGCCACTTCAACAAAACGCCCTTGCGGGATGGCAGCGATCAGCAGGCGCGTCGCCAGTGTCACATCATGCGGCGCTGGTTGTGCGCCGTTGTCGTGAAATTTCAAGTCCCAGCGGCCGCCCAGCAGTTGCGCGTCCTTGCGGCTGTAGGCGATCAGCTTGTTGCGCTCGGGCGCTGCGTTGTCGGGCGGCGGACTCACCACATGCGCGGTGATGTGGATGTCGTAGCGTTCCAGCAGGCGGGGCAGGCAGGCTGCAGCCAGCGCGCTGTAGGGATCGTCAACCTGGTGGAAGTAGTGAAGCTGATGCGTCTCGCATTGGGCCAGCCGCGCCCGCTCCGTGCGCGCACGCTGTTTCATCAAGCGGTCTCTGGAGAGAAAGCGTTGGCTGATGGCGGGCATGAGCAGGCTTTTGAGCGACATCACAATTTATTTCTTTGGCATCAGTACACTTATGTTTTGACGATTCCAATATAGCATAACAATACATGAGTGTATGGATCTTGTTTTATTATCAAGTTATGTGCGTTTCGTTATTTCATAGACGGGCAAGGATTTGATGACGGCAAAGAAAAAAGCGGGTAGGCGGGTTGAAACGCCGCGACTGACGCGCGATGACTGGCTTGACGCTGCCTTCAATGCGGTGGTCGAGGGCGGCTTTGACAAGGCGCGCGTGTTGATGATTGCCGACACGCTGGGCGTGACGCGCGGCAGTTTTTACTGGCACTTCGCAGACCATGCCGAGTTGATTACCGCTTTGCTGGCGCGCTGGTACGGCCGCGAACTGGCGCTTGATCAGCAACTGCGCTCCGATGCCCACTCCAAAGCCGATCCCAGGGCCGATCTGGAGCAGCTGCTGGAGGTCGCCCTGGCCCACGCCGGTGCTGATCTTGAAAACATACGCTTTGAGCTGGCCTTGCGCGGTCTTGGCCGGCGTGACGCGAACGTCGCCCAAATGCTGGTGCAGGTTGACCAGGCGCGCATGGGTTTGTTCGAACAAAAATTTCTGCGGCTCACCGGGGACAAGAAAAAATCGTCCGAACTGGCAGCATTGTTTTACCTGGCTATCGTCGGCAGTTACCAGGCCTTGAGTCGGCCCATGAACCCGCCGCAAGTCAGCGCCTATCTATCAAGCATCATCTCCACCTACCTGATTCACCAGCAGGCACCCGTATTGCCCCCGTCGCCTGCACGGCGGCGCGCGGGTGCCAAACCCGTGTGATCGGGTTTGCTGCTGGCGATTGATTTTTCTATCCAAGATAAAGCGCCAGTTATCTTCTGCGGGCCATGCTCCGCTTGACTTGATGCTGCCCCCACAGCGCCAGCGCTGAAAACCAGGCCGATGCCCGGCCCGGTGCCAGTCGAAACAGCCAGTCGCCCAAGCGCGCATCTGTGCCTATCAGCAAGCGCGTGCGGCGACTGCACACCGCCTGCACGATCGCGGCGGCGGCCTGGTCGGCGGTGGTACGGGCCACACTCTGAAACTGCGCGTGCAAGGCTTGCGGGCTCTCGGCGATGGACGAGATGTCGCCCAGCCGCGCCTGCGCCACCAGGCGTGTGCGTATGCCGCCCGGGTGCACGCACAGCACGCGCACCCCGTGGGCGTGCTGTGTGTCGCGCTGCACATCCGGCTTTTCGCGCAACTCCTCGCGCAGCGCGTCCGAGAAAGCGCGCACCGCCGCCTTGCTGGCGTTGTAGATAGACTGCGTGGGCAGCGACACCATCGCAAAGACACTCGACAGGTTGACGATGACGCCACCGGGGCGCGCCTGCAACTGCGGCGTGAAAGCGCGGCAACCATGCACCACGCCCCAGAAGTTGATCGCCATCAGCCAGTGTGCGTCGTCCAGCGACAGGCTTTGCACAGGCGCAACCAGCGCCACACCGGCGTTGTTGATGAGCACATCCGCACCGCCCAGCTCGCGCAGCGCACGTTCAGCCAGCGCGTCTACTGCCGGGGCTTGTGACACATCGCAAAGCTGCGTCAGGCAGGTTGCACCTCGTAGCCGCGCGCTGGCCGCCACTGCTTCAAGCCGTGCAGCGTCCACGTCGGCCAGCAGCAGCCGCACGCCTTGCGTGGCCAGCGCATGGGCCAGCGCCTCGCCTATACCGGACGCTGCGCCGGTGATCACCACTGTCTTGCCTGTCAGCCATGTCATGGGGAATTTCCTGAAGCGTTGGCTTGCTGGTAACGACCCGGCAAGCCGGGAGCGTCGTCGCAAGAGGTCATTTTGGCGGCAGGTGCGAGGCGTTGCCAAGCACGGTCTCTTGGCGGCGTGAGCGCTTGAGTGGGTACACCAGCTGCGTCAGCCAAGACTCAGGTCCGTGAGTTCTGTCATCCGTCAGGCCATATGCGGGTGGATAGCGACGCGTGATGTGCGCGGTACCAAACAGCACGTCCCACAAAAACAGCAAATTGCCGTAGTTGCCGGTGTAATGGCCGACGCCGTCGTTCTGCACCAGCGCGTGGTGTGCGTAGTGGGTGGCAGGGGTGGATATTGTTCGCTCAACCACCCAGGCCAGCGGGCGCAGCGCGCGGTAACGGTACAGCCACTGGTCCCAGCGCACGGCGGAATGCGCGCCAATAATCACAGTCAACTTGACGATGGAGTACACCACATAGACCCAGCCAAAGCCAAGGTAAATCAGTACGCCTGAGAGCCACAGGCCCGGCATCAGCGCGTAGTAAAAGGCATTGTTGCGGTAGACGATACGCACGCTCATGTAAGCGGCAGAGTGGTGGGCGCGGTGCAGCGGCCACATGAAGGAGGTGTGGCTCAGGCGGTGCCAAAAGTACTGCGTCAGGTCATCAGCCAGCAACAGCACCAGCACCATTTGCCATACGGGCCAGGCGGCCAACGCGTTACGTTGTTCGGGGATCAGCCAAACGCACAAGGCGTTGGCGGCTGCGACCACGGAACCGGCAATCACCGGGAAGATCAGCGTGACCGCGATGTCCAGACGGTTGTCTTCGCGGGTTGCCTCGGGATTGAAAAAGCGCCGCTGCGCCAGCTCGGCCAGGGCGAAGGCGCCCAGTACAGAGAACACAGCCAGCAGTTGTACGGTTTGGGGTTGCATCGGGTGCCTTGTTAGCTTGATTGCGACGATGCCGGCTGCTGACATTTAAAGATATCAGGAGTCACACCAATAAGCAATTCAATACATCAGTGTATTGATCGCTGAATCCTCTGTCAACAGACACCAGATAAACGTGACCGGCGCATCCAGGGCTCATCTCGGTAGATTTGACAGCCTCACTTTACGTTTTTACAATACACTTGTGTATTGAATATCGCATGCGTAAATAAACATGTTTCGTGGGATGCAAACGGCTCCCCAATAAGTTGAGACAAACAGTCACTTGTTAACCTAGAACTTCAGCATGGAAAAAATCTGGCTCAAAAGCTACTCCGCCGGAGTGCCCGCAGACATTGACCTCGGCGCGCTGCATTCCATCGCCGAGTACTTTGCCGATGCCGCCCGGCAGTACGCCGCGCGTGACGCGTTTATCAGCGGCTCCACCGGCGTGGCCATCACCTACAGCCAGCTCGACAAACTTGCGGAGCAGGTAGCCGCGTATTTCCAGTCGGAACTCAAGCTGCCCCAGGGCGCACGCGTCGCTTTGATGATGCCCAACTTGCTGCAATACCCGGTCTGTCTGTTCGGCCTGTTGCGTGCGGGTTATGTGGTGGTGAATGTGAACCCGATGTACACCGCGCGTGAGCTGGAACATCAACTGAAGGATTCGGGTGCCGAAGCGATGGTCATCGTCGATGTGTTCGCGCATACTCTGGCCAAAGTGATTGGCAACACCACCCTGCGGCATGTGGTGGTCACCGGCCTGGCCGACATGATGCCGTGGCCCAAACGCGTGCTGGGTAACTTTCTGGTGCGCAAGGTCAAAAAAATGGTGCCCGCGTACAGTCTGCCTGGCAGCGTGGCATATCGAGACATGCTGGCGCGGGGTGCTTTGGCCACCTTCAAACCTGTCAGCATCCAGCCAAACGACCTGGCTTTCCTTCAGTACACCGGCGGCACCACTGGGGTGTCCAAGGGGGCGATGCTGACGCACCTCAACATCCTGGCCAATGCGAAACAGGGCCAGGTCTGGTGCGATCCTTTTCTGGATAAAAACGAAGCCTTGATCAGCATCACGGCCATTCCGCTGTACCACATCTTCGCGCTGGGTTCGTGTCTGGGTTTTGTCGGCATGGGCGGCACCAACGTGCTGGTGGCTGACCCGCGCAACATCCCGGCATTTGTCAACGTGCTGGGCCGTTACCGCTTTGTGTCGCTGCCCGCCGTGAACACGCTCTTCAATGGTCTCGTCAATAACCCGGACTTCGCAAAAATCGATTTCAGCAAGCTGCGTGTTGCCATTGGTGGCGGTGCGGCGGTGCAGCGATCGGTAGCCGAGCGCTGGCAGCAGATCACCCACACCCCGCTGGTCGAAGGTTATGGCCTGACGGAATGTTCACCCACCGTCACCGTCAACCCGCTGGACCTGAAAGCCTTCAACGGCAGCATTGGTTTGCCCGTGCCGTCTACTGAGGTGTCCATTCGCAGCGCAGATGGATTCGAGCTGCCGGTGGGTGAAGCTGGCGAGCTGTGCGTGCGGGGCCCGCAGGTCATGCAAGGCTACTGGCAGCGTCCCGCTGAAACTGCGGCCGTGATGACGGCCGACGGCTTTCTGCGTACTGGCGATGTGGCGGTGATGGACGCAAATGGGTTTCTAAAACTGGTCGACCGCCTGAAAGACATGATCCTGGTGTCGGGCTTTAATGTGTACCCTAACGAGATCGAAGAGGTCGTGATAATGCACCCTGGCGTGCTTGAAGTTGCCGCCGTCGGCAAGCCAAATAAAAACTCGGGTGAGTCGGTCTGGATTTACGTGGTCAAAAAATCACCAGACTTGACGCAAGAAGATATCTTGAGGCACTGCCGTGAAAATCTTACTGCCTACAAAATACCGCGTGAGATTGAGTTTCTGGCTGAGCTGCCAAAAAGCAATGTAGGTAAAATTTTACGGCGCGAACTGCGCGAACGAGCTTGAACAAAGTCGCTCATTAAAGTCCTTCAAACCACTCACTGCTTATTTGCAAAAGCACCATGACCGATCTCGTTGTCCGACGCCTGCTCATTGACTTGGCCACGCCTATTGCAGGTCGCTGGAACGGTGGTGACGCGTTTCGCTCTGCGTTCTTCAGCGCTCTGTCCATGAGCTTTCCGGTGGGCGAGCAGTACTTTATTGACTCGGTACGCCATGGCTTGAAAAACCTGCCCGAATCAAAGCAGCCAAAGTACGCAGCTGAAGTGCAGGGCTTTGTGGGCCAGGAGGCCACACATCGGCGTATTCATTTCTTGTTCAACGGCCATCTGGAAAGCCTGGGTTACAGCAATGAAATCGAGCGCCGCGCCTCGAAGCGGCTCCAGGCCAACGCCCACCGTGACGTGCGCATACACCTAGCCGCCACCGCAGCGACTGAACACTTCACCGCCATTTTTGCCGACTGGATGCTGCATCACCCTGAGGCGCTTGCAGGTGCCGAGCCGCGTCTGCAAACCATGTGGCTGTGGCACAGCGCCGAAGAGTCCGAGCACCGCAGTACCGCCTTTGATATCTACCAGGCGGTCAGTGGCAACCACGCCTGGCGCGTGCGCATCTTTCGCTACATCACGTTTGTGTTCCTGACGGATGTGCTGCGCCAGACCGTGCGCAATCTCTGGTACGACAGCAGCCTGTTTAGCTGGAACACCTGGCGCAGCGGTGCCAAACTGTTGTTCGCCAAAGACGGCATGATCCGCAGCAATTACGGTGCGTGGCGCGACTATTTTTCGCCCACTTTTCATCCGAGTCAGCACGACGCTGCGCTGTCACAACAATGGCTGCGTGACAATGCGGCGCAGTTGACGGCGGTGGCACGGGCGAGCTGAGCACTTTTTCTTCGAAGGATTTTTGATGTTCATTGCCTTGACCTCTGTGACAGTTGCTGCAGCCCTGACGTTGTTTGCCTGGCTGGGGCTGCCGGTCACCCTCAGGGCGTTCGGCCTGCACCCGGCCTACCACGGGTCCTTGCATGCACTGCCGGGCGGCAGGGCATTGATTGTCACCACCAGTCAAGCCACGCTGGGCGAGGGCGGCAAGGCCACCGGCGTTTTCGGCTCCGAGATGACGGCGCCCTACTATGAGTTTCTGGATGCCGGCATGCAGGTTGATGTGGCCAGCATCAAAGGTGGCGCGATCCCGATTGAGCCCGACTCGTTTCGCTGGTTTCTGGCGGCGCCGTCTGACAAACGCTATCTCAAAGATGCAGTCTTTCAGGCCAAGGTCAAAGCCTCCATGAAGATAGACACGCTCGACTTCACGCAGTACGACATCATCTTTCTGGCGGGTGGCTGGGGCGCGGCCTATGACCTGGGCACGTCCACTGTGCTGGGTCAGCAGATCACTCAGGCCTGGGCCGCAGGCAAAGTTCTGGGCGGCGTTTGCCATGGACCGCTGGGCTTGCTGCTGGCCGCCGATACCAATGGACAGCCGCTGGTTAAAGGCAAACACCTAACGGCAGTCACCAACCGGCAGGTCAAGCAACTGGGCATCACCATCACGCCGCAGCACCCCGAGCGTGAGCTGCGCGCGGCGGGCGCGCTGTTTGAAAGCGCCAGTGCGGCACTGGAGCCCTTTGCCAACCTCACCGTCGTGGACGGTCGTCTCGTCACGGGCCAGAACCAGAACGCCGGTGTTGAAACAGCCCAAAAGATGCTGCGCGCCGCAGGTGGCATTGCGAAAAAATAAAATCAACATCAAAGCCACGAAACACTATTCATGAACCTCCGTAAAACTCTGGGCATCACTGCCGTGGTGTTGGCCGGTATCGCCGCAGTGGCGTATGCCAACCGGCTCTTCCTTTTGCAATACTCGCTGGGCTGGCACACCGACATCGTGAATCCGCGTGATGCGAACCGCGCCGTGCCCTGGGTTGCCGGTCCGGCGCAAGCCGACAAGCCGCTGGCGCAGCGCCCGCCCAACATCATCGTCATCCTTGCGGACGACCTCGGCTTCAACGACGTCACCACGTATGGTGGCGGTCATGCAGCGCAGGGCGTGCCCACGCCCAACATTGATTCCATCGCCCGTGACGGGGTGCGCTTTGACCAAGGCTATGCGGGTGCGGCGGTGTGCACCGTGTCTCGCGCTGCACTGATGACAGGGCGCTACCCCTGGCGCTTTGGGGTCGAGTTCACGCCCACGCCCGGTGCCCTGGCTCGCGTGGCGGGCGAACTGTATGCCGACCCCACCAGGCTGCGACCAGCGCTTGTCAACAAGCAGCAGGCTGCTAACGCCAAAAGCTTCAACGATCTGGGTATGCCGCCGTCCGAGCAGACGGTGGCGGAACTGCTCAGGGCGCGCGCTTACCACACCATCCACATCGGTAAATGGCATTTGGGCAGTACGCCCGAGATGCGGCCTAACAACCAGGGCTTTGACGAGAGCCTGTTCATGGAAAGCGGCCTCTACCTGCCCGAGAAAGACGCCAGGGTTGTCAATTCCAAGCAGGACTTCGACCCCATCGACAAATTTCTGTGGCCCAACATGCGTTTTGGCGTCAGTTATAACGGCGGCAAGTGGTTTGAGCCAGCCAAATACCTGACCGACTACTTCACCGATGAAGCTGTCACCGCCATCAAACGCAACAAGAACCAGCCCTTCTTCATGTACTTGGCGCACTGGGGTGTGCACACGCCGCTGCAAGCCAGCAAGGCCGACTACGACGCCCTGCCCCACATCCCCGACCACAGGCGGCGCGTGTATGCTGCCATGGTGAAGTCGGTTGACCGCAGTGTGGGCCGCGTGCTGCAGACGCTGCGCGAAGAGGGATTAGACGACAACACCATCGTTATCTTCACCAGCGACAACGGAGCGCCCGGCTACATCGGCATACCCGAGGTCAACCAGCCTTACCGAGGCTGGAAGCTGACGCAGTTTGAGGGTGGTATTCACGTGCCCTACGTGGCCAAGTGGCCCGGGCGCATTGTGGCGGGAACGCAGTACAAGCAGCCGGTGTCGAACATCGACATCCTGCCCACCGTGGTGGCGGCGGCCGGGGGCAGCTTGCCCGCAGACCGGGTGATGGACGGCGTTAACCTGTTGCCATTTCTGGGTAAAAACGCCGCGCAGCAAGCACCACAACCGAATCGCCCGCTGTTCTGGCGCGACGGCCCTTACCGCACGGTGCAAGACGGTGGCTGGAAACTCATCGTGTCTGAAATGCCCAAAAAAGACTGGCTCTTTAACCTCAACGCTGACCCGACCGAGAAGCTCAACTTGGCCGCTACGCAGCCGCAAAAACTGGCGCAGTTAAAAGCCGTGCTACAGGCGCACCACGCGAACATGCCGGCGTTGCTGTGGCCGTCTTTTATTGAGCTGCCGGTGACCATCGACAAGACACTGGACCAAAAGGAGACGCCGCAAGACGAATACACCTATTGGTATAACTAGGTTTGACAAACGATGTTCTCAGGAGCATTTCATGGCTATCACCTTTCCTTTTCTCCAAGCTGTACAAACTGGTCAAACGCTTTGGCGGCGAGCATGAATAAGAATCGATATTGGCGTGCATGACAAATTAACGCTTTACGGCTGGCACCTTTCCTACTTCACGGGCAAGGTGCTTTGCTATCTGCGCTACAAGCAGATCCTCTTTGTAGATCAGCCTGTGAGCTTGCTGACGCTGGTGTGGCGCATCAAGCGCAAAACCGGCGCAGCGGTGATGCCGGTGTTGCGTACCCCCGCAGGGGAGTGGATACAGGACTCCAGCATCATCATGGACCGCATGGAGGTCTTGTACCCGCAGCGACCGGTTGAGCCGCCCACGCCGGTGCAGCGCTTTGCGTCGTCGCTGATGGAAGCCTGGGGTGACGAGTGGTGGATACCCATGGCCATGTACACGCGCTGGACCCACCCCGAGAATGACGCCTTGTTTGAAAAGGAAGCCGGCAACAGTTTGCTGCCGCATTTTCCGGCCTTTGTGCAGCGCCGTGCCGCGGCTTATGTGGCGAGTACTCTGCGCGGCTACCTGCCGTCGGTAGGTGTGCGGCCTGAGCAGTACGCGCTGATGGACGGCTGGATGGCCCGCATGCTGGATCTGTTGGATGCCCATTTTGCGCAGCAGCCTTATCTGTTTGGTGACCGCCCCGGTGTCGGCGACTTTGGCCTGGTCGGCAGCATGTACGGTCACCTCGGGCGTGACCCCTGGCCCGCACGCGCGCTGATTGCGCCGCGCCTGCACCTGCGCGCATGGATAGACCGCATGTCGCATCCGGTCGACACCGCAGGCCATGGCGAATGGCTTGCGGGCGACCGTATTGCCCCCACGTTGGCTGTGATTTTTCGTATCCTCTTCAAGGAATTTGTGCCCATGCTTGAGGGTATCAATCGCCAGGTCAAGGCAGCGCTGCCCGGCTTGGTGCCGGGCAAGGCCCTGCCGCGCGGCCTTGATGATGTCGAGATGCCCATGGGCGAAGGCCGCTTTCGCCGTATGGCCATGCCCTACACGCTATGGATGGCGCAGCGCACCCTGGATGTCTACCGCGCAATGAACACTCAGGGACAGGCGCAAGTACGCGACTGGCTGGACAGCGTGGGAGGAAGCCATTTTTTAGAACTCGACATTCCACGCTTGCGCCGCAGTGGTTTGCGGGTAGTACCGGAGTAGCCACCGATGACTGTGCAAAAAATAAAAATCTTCTGGTCTGCGTTTGCTGCGCTGGTGCTGCTGGCTGCTGTATGGCTGTGGTGGTCCGCACAACATGCACCCGCCGCAAAACGCGCTGCGACCGAAAAGATCTCCTGCGTATTGCCTGCGCAGCTTGCGAGCAGCCCACACCCCGGGATGGTCTGGGTGCCGGCAGGCAGTTTTGAATTTGGCGACACGGTTTACCCGGAAGAGCGGCCCGTTCGAACAACCAGCGTGGCTGGTTTCTGGATGGACCGCACTGAAGTCACCAACGCCGAGTTTGCAGAATTTGTAAAAGCCACCAGCTACATCACCGAGGCTGAACGCGGCCCCGACCCTAAGCTTTACGCTGGCCTGCCGACCGACATGAGCAGGCCAGGCGCGGTCGTGTTCGTCATGCCGAAAGACGTCAACACCCGGGGCAGCGCCGCGCAGTGGTGGCGATATGTGCCGGGCGCCAACTGGCGGCACCCCGGCGGTCCGGCCACCCGCATTGAAGCGCACGCATCGTTTCCCGTGGTGGCCGTGACCTTTGCCGATGCCAAAGCCTACGCGCACTGGAAAGGCCGCGTCCTGCCCAGCGAGGCTCAATGGGAATGGGCGGCGCGCGCAGGCCAGCCGCAGGCCGCCCGGGACCACGAGCAGCCCAAGGCCGCCAACACCTGGCAAGGCATTTTTCCGATCGTCAATTCGGGCCAAGACGGCTTTTTGGGGCTGGCTCCGGTCGGCTGCTACGCGCCCAACGCGTTGGGTCTGTTTGACATGATTGGCAACGTGTGGGAGTTGACCTCAGACGTCTACCGGTCCGGCCACGGCGAATCCGCCGACGGCCCACCCGATCAGGTGCCCCGCGGTATGGCGATCACATCTGCGGCCCAGCGCGTTATCAAAGGCGGCTCGTTTTTATGTTCGCCCGACTACTGCATGCGCTACCGTTCTGGTGCGCGTCAGCCGCAGGACGATGATCTGGGCGCCAGCCACCTTGGCTTTCGCACC
>Ga0075464_10000481_pt1 | contig 17459 bp, 17 predicted proteins | sample DEB19_08_DNA_5_FD_75068 | JGI IMG/M metagenome (GOLD analysis project Ga0075464, IMG submission 75068) | Aqueous microbial communities from the Delaware River and Bay under freshwater to marine salinity gradient to study organic matter... | ecosystem: Environmental > Aquatic > Marine > Coastal ...
CCTCGCCCAGGCCCGGCAGCGGGCGCAGTTGATCGAGGCCCAGGCGGCGGCACTGCCCGCGCCGGGGAATGCGGAGGCCGTTCAAAAGGCCGAAACGGCGCCAGCCACCGAGGGCGTCATCGAGGCGGAAATAATCGAGGATGCGCCAGCCGCGCGGGGTGAGAGTGAGCCGATTTCCGGGGGTAGTGGAGGCCGGGCCTGAGCGGGATCGTTGATCCTGGGGCATTTACGGCGGCCTGTTTGCGGTGGAAACCGGTTGAGGCAGGGGGAAATGGCTGAATACCAGGGAAATCAGGCCCAAGGCTATGGGCCGGGCCTCGGGCAGTGGCTGCCCGCGGGCTTCGTCCTGGCGCCCACGGCGGAGGGGATGCTCGTCGTGGAGTTTTCCGTTTTCATCCCGGCGCCGGGGGCCGGCGGGCCGATGAACGGCGTCGCGGGGATCACGCCAGCCGAAGCGATCGCGCGGGTGGCGGTCGGACTGAATTGAGGGCTGTTTTGGTAGCCCGTGGTAGCCTATTGGTAGCCTGAACCAGTATTGATTGCGATAAGTCTTATATTTCCAAGTACTTGTGCTTATCGAACATCTGACATACAGTCTGAAGTTCATCCCCGGCGACCACTCGTACCGGGGTGCCGTTGGCCCTCGCAGCAGGTCGGGGACGGGCGCAGCCCGGCGGGCGGGCAGGCAGGCGGGCGGGGGCAGCGGGTGAACGGGTCCCATATTCGAGAACGGAGGGGCGGGGGTCTTCACGCGCGGGGGGGGGAGTGGCTTTTATGATTCCCTTTAAAAGTACCACGCATCCCCATACCCCCTATTTCTGAAAATTCAAAAAGGGATTCCTTGGTAGGTACTGGAATATTTTTTTGAGGGATTGATGTCGAAGACGGCGGTCGATACACGGATACACGATGAGATAGCGGCGGACATGATGCGGTTCGAGTACGATCCGTACCGCTGGGTGATGTACACGTATCCGTGGGGAGAGCCGGGCGGTCCGTTGGAGCGGGAGGATGGTCCGGATACGTGGCAGAAGCGCTTCTTGGATTTGTTGGGGGAAAAGTCGCGGGAGGGCCGTGAGCAGGGCAAGCCGGTGCAGATCGCGGTAAAGAGCGGTCACGGCGTGGGGAAGAGCGCGACGGTGTCGTGGGTGATTCAGTGGTTCATGAGCACGCGGCGGCATCCGCAGATCATTTGTACGGCGAACACCGAGAAGCAGTTGACGACGAAGACGTGGCGCGAGGTGGCGAAGTGGCACAACATGGCGATCAATCACGATTGGTTCAATTGGGCGGCCACCAAGTTTGCCAGCGTGGATCATCCGGAGACGTGGTTCGCGAGCGCGATTCCGTGGAGTGAGCGGAACAGCGAGGCGTTTGCCGGGGCGCACGATGAAAACGTGCTGGTTTTGTTCGACGAAGCTTCGGCGGTTCCGGACATTATTTGGCAAGTGGCGTCGGGGGCGATGACGACGCCGGGGGCGGTGTGGTTGGTGTTTGGGAATCCGACGCGGAACACGGGGATGTTCCGGGAGTGTTGGGGGAAGCACCGTCACCGTTGGGCGGGTTTCACGGTGGACAGCCGGGAGGCGAAGAAGGCGAACCGTGAGTGGTGCGATCAGCTGATCGAGGATTATGGGCTGGATTCGGATTATGTGCGTGTGCGGGTGTTGGGAGAGTTTCCCCGGGCGGCGGTGGATCAGTTCAATCCGTTGGACCTGGTGGAGGCGGCGATGGCGCGCAAGGTGCCGCTGGCGGAAGTTTCAGGGTTTCCCGTCCTTGTGGGTGTGGATGTGGCCTACATGGGGGACGACAAGAGCGTGATTTGCGTCCGGCAGGGGCGCAAGGTGCATGAGTTGCGCAAGTACCGCGAGGTGAACGGCATCGATCTGGCGGGATTGGTGTGCCGGGCGCAGGACGAATGGAACGCGGATGTCACGTTTGTGGATGAGGTGGGGGTGGGGGTGAGTTGCTGCGACCAGTTGGACGCGCTGCAACGGCCGATCATCCGGGTGAACGCGGGGCGTTCGGCGTCGGACAAGCAGCATTGGGCGAATCTGCGGGCGGAGATGTGGGGGAACATGCGGGCGTGGCTGGAGACGGGCTGTCTGCCGGAGGACGAGGAATTGCGGGACGACTTGATCGGGCCAACTTACGGGTATACGAGCGCGAACGCCATCCAGTTGGAGCGCAAGAAGGACATGAAGTCGCGGGGATTGGCGAGTCCAGACTGTGCCGAGGCGCTGGCGTTGACGTTTGCGTATCCGGTGGGTCCGAAGATACCGAGGAACGATTACTACGATTACTTTCACGAGCACGATGACCGGCGGGCCTTGGGGGGCTACGATCCGGTGACGGGGTATTGAGGGGCATTCAAGCGGGGGGACGCATGGTTCTGGTTTCGGGGGAAACGGGACAACCAACCTACATAGCCAAACCCATCAACGGCGAGCTGATCACCAAGCAGCGGCGCGAGGAGATCCATGAGCGGCGCAAGTGGGATCTGGTGTCCGCCATCGGCCGGGCGAACCTGGCCGAGGATCTGGAAGAGGATGATCTCAACCGGATCGGTGAGACGGTGTGGCGCGAGTACGACATCGACAAGCAGAGCCGGTCGGATTGGGAGCGGCAGGCGGAGGAGGCGCGCAATCTCTTCAAGTTGATTGCGCGGGCCAAGACGTTTCCCTGGGCGAACGCATCCAACGTGATTTATCCGATGGTGGCGCAGGCGGCGCTCAATTTTCACAGCCGGGCGTATCCCAACCTGATCAAGGACCGGCAGGTGGTGAAGGGGAAGGTGATCGGGGACGACCCGATGGGGGAGAAGGCGGCCCGGGCGCAGCGTTGCGGGGAGGCGATGTCGTATTACATCCTCGAAAAGATGGATAGTTGGGAGAGCGAGATGGACATTCTCTTGCTCGACTATGCCATCGTGGGGACGGCCTTCAAGAAGACGTGGTTCAATCCGCGATTGAACAAGGTGGTGAGCGACTGGGTAAAGGCGGAAGACCTGGTGGTGCATTATGCCTGCCGGGATTTGAGCCGGGCGCCGCGGATCACGCACGTGTACGAGTTGTTTTTCAATGAAATCGTTGAGTTGATACGTTCGGGGGCGTTTTTGGATGTGGAGTTGGGGGATCCGGATAATACGGATCAGCAGGATCCTGGCGACGAGAACCGGCCGTACACGATTTTGGAACAGCACCGGTGGTTGGATTTGGACGGGGACGGGTATGAAGAGCCGTACATCGTCACCATCGAGACGGAATCCCACAAGGTGTTGCGCATCAAGGCGCGGTACGACGAGAACGGCATCGAGATGGGGGAGAAGGGCCGTTTGATCCGCATCCAACCGCTGGAATATTTCACGTGGTTTCCCTTCATTCCCTGCGATTCGGTGTACGCCATCGGTTACGGGCTGCTCTTGGGGCATTCCAACCGCACGATAAACGCCTTGATCAACCAGGTGATCGACGCGGGGACGCTGCAGAACGCCGGGGGTGGTTTTTACCGGGCCGGGGCGGTGGATTTCGACGGCGGCCGGCGGCGGCAGATCGAGTTCAAGTTGGGCGAGTACAAGCCGTTGCAGATCGCGGGGGGGGATGACATCAACAAGGTGCTGTGGGAGCGGCGGTCGCAAGGCCCCGCGCCGGTGTTGTTCAACGCCTTGGAGTTGATGATCGGGTCGTCGGAGAAGTTGGCGAACATCACGGAAGTGTTGATGGGGTCGTCGCCGGGGGCGAACGCCAGTCCGACGACGACGGTGGCTCTGATCGAGCAGGGGCTCCAGCAGTTCAGCGCGATTTACGCCCGTCTGCACCGCGCGCTGAAGGCGGAGTTCGCCAAGATCAGGCGTTTGATCGTAAAGAACCAGCAGGATTTTTCGAAGTTCGAGCGGGCCAACGGGTTTTACGAGGACATCATTCCGGGTGATCTGGACGAGGACGGGATGATCGACGTGATCCCGGTCAGCGATCCGCAGAGCGTGACGAACGTGCAGCGGATGATGAAGGCGGAGTTGGGCGCGAAGTTGATCGGCACGGGGTTGAACGACACCGAGTTGAAGCGGCGGTATTTGGAGGCGGCGAACATCGAGAACATCGAGAAGATTCTGCCGCCGGAGGACGCGCCGCCGCCCATCGACCCGAAGATCGAGATCGAGAAGGCGAAGCTCGAGCTCGAGAACAAGCGGGTGACGATGGAAGAGCACCGGATGGCGATGGACTTGGCGGAGAGCAAGACGCGGATCATGGAGATGCGGGCGCGTTCGCTCAAGGCGATTGCCGATGCCGAGGCGGCGGAGGCGGGGACGCAGATCGATGAGTACCGCAATCAGTTGATGCAGACCGAGAGGATTCTCGATTTATTGAACCAGTTGGAGGAGGCGAAAGGCAATGATGGCACCCCGTCCGGACCTGTTGCCGGAGCATTGGCAGGCGTGGCTGGCGCACCCGGTGACGCGGGAGTACCAGCGAATCCTGGAGGGCCTGGTCCAGAACCGCCGGGCGGCGTTGGGCCGGGGGGACAGCCTGGACCCGGACCGGGCGGAGCGGACGCTGGCGTTGACGGCGCGGTCGGTGGGCTACGTTGAGGGGGTCGAGGCGGCGCTGGGGATCGGGCTGGAATTGGCCATAAAGGAAACCGATGGGTAGTTTGGCTACCCATATTCAGATGAATGCAACAAACAGACAAAGGGGGAGATGGGGTCATGAGATTCATCCCGGCGGGGCATCGTGTGTTGGTGAGACCGGAGAGGGTGGAAGAGAAAACGCGGGGCGGATTGTACGTGCCGGAGCATACGCGGGAGCGGCAGCAGGCGGCGTCGATCCGGGGGGAATTGGTGGCCGCGGGTCCGAACGCCTGGAAGGCGTTTGACGACGGGCGGCCTTGGGCGGACGTGGGCGATACGGTGATCTTTGCCAAGTACGGCGGCTTCGAGGTCGAGGACGAAGAGACCAAGACCGAGTACCGGCTGCTGAACGACGAGGACATTATCGCCAAGATCGATAGGTGAGAGATGGGTGAAGCGGTATATAACGCGGAAACGCCGGTGAAGGATCCGGAGCAGCCCGGTAACGTGCCGTCGGTGCGGGATCTGGCCATGCAATGGGGTTGGGTGCCGCAAGAGGAGTACAAGGGCGACCCGGAAAAATTCGTGGACTACGCCGAGTTTGTGCAGGCCGAGCGGGAAGTGACGAAGAGCCTGAAGAAGCACATCTCGACGCAGGAGCGCAAGATCGACACGCTCAACAAGGCGATCAAGGAACTCAAGGGCCATTACGAGCAGTCCACGAAGGAGCAGCAAAAGGACATTTTGAAACAACTGGAGGCGCAGTGGCACGAGGCGGTGGAGGAGGGGGACACCACCCGGGCCAAGGAATTGCAGGACCGGTTGTTTGAATTGAAATCGGGGGGGAAGAAAACCGAATCCCCGCCCGCGGCGGAGGAAGAAGACCGCGCCATCTTCCAGGAATGGCAATCGGACAATCCCTGGTTCGGCCAGGACGAGGACAAGACGATTTACGCCGAGGGGTTGTTCGCCACGTTCCAGAAAAACGGGGAGTACACGAAGCCCCTGGACGAAATCCTGGAGATCATTTCCGGGAAGGTGGCGAAGAAGTTCGACGGCAAGGCCGCGAAGGGCGGGGATGAAGACCGCAACGCTTCCACGGCGATGAACGCCGACGTGGGGACCGGGCGGCCATCCGGTTCGGGCCGCAAGAGCCGGTTCACGTACAACGATCTGACGGAGCGGCAGAAGAAGATCTGCCGGGATTACGTGCGGGACGGGACGTTCAAGAGCAACCAGGAATACGTGGACTCGCTGGTGGAAGCGGGAGGTTTATCGTGATCGAGACGAAAATGCAGAGTTTGGCGCAGACGCCGGAAGAACCCAAGAAGCGCAAGCCCGTGAGCGAAGCGGTGGAGGCGGTAGCGGCGGCAGCCGTACCGGCCAATGAAGCCGAGGCGTTGCGGGCCGAGGTGGAACGCCTCAAGAAGATCATCGAGTACGGGAAGGTGAAGGAAGAGGAAGCCAGCCCGTACAGCCAGGTGCAACTGGGCGATGCTCAGGAAGTGCGTCTGGTGGAGGAGCGCAAGCAGGCGCTCGGACAGGAAGACGTGGACCGCATCCGGGAAATCGACAAGGAACTGGACGGCTTGCGCGGCAAGGTTGTGCCGCAAGGCAACGCGGCGCGTCCGCACCGGACCCCCATCGCCACCCGTGACCCGTTGAAGTTCGGGAAGCGGGAGGGATACCGGCGGCGGGTGGTGAACGACGTGAAGGACGGGGCGCGCGTCCAGATGTTTCTGGACGCCGGATGGCGGTTTGTCGAGGGGGCCACGACGTCGGCGGACGGGGAAGCGGGCCGGGCGTCGCAGATGGGCAGCGCGGTGCGGCGCTCGGTGGGCGAGGGCACGCACGCCTATCTCATGGAAATCCCCGAAGAGTTGTACATGCAGGACCAGAAGAAGAAATGGGACAAATTGGACGCCCTGGAGAAGGGCATGATCAACGAATCGGCCGACCGGGTGGAAGGCCGGTACGGAGGGATCACCATCAATCGGTAGCGGTGAAATTACATTAGGTGAAATGTAATTTCGGAATGAGGAGCGAACAATCATGGCGAATGTGAATCGAGTAAATGGATTCCGCCCGGTGGGCACCCTGACGGGAGCCCCGTGGACGGCGGCCGTCCAGCGGTTTTATCACGCCGCGGGAGCCGATCTGAACCTCAACATCGGAGACAACGTCAAGCTGTCTGGTACATCCGACGCGGCTGGGGTGCCGGGAGTACTAATTGCTACGGCAACGGACGATGGCCAGGGGAATTTAACCCAAGACATCCCCTGCGGAGTCGTGGTGGGCATCGAGCCGTCTTCCATCGAAAACCTGAAGAATACCTACATGCCGGGATTGACCGCCGGGTACGTGCTGGTGTGCACCGACCCGAACATCATCATGGAAGTCCAGGTGGACGGGAAAATCGAGGCGGCCGACGTGGGGCTGGCGGCCAACCTGGTGCAAACCACGGCGCAGGCGTCTTGCCTGGGGACTTCCGGCCAGCAGTTGGACCAGAGCACCAAGAACACCACGTCCACGCGGCAGTTCAACATCATCGGGTTGCCGCAGCGGCCCGACAACACCATCAATTCGGACTACAACCGTGTAATCGTCACCTACAACGCCCACCAGTTCAAGGGCGTTGGCGTCACCGCAGTGTAACCATTTTCAAGGGGGTTGGGCGGATCGGGGGGATCCGCCCGGGGGGTATAAATCATGGGAGTGATCACGAGAGGGAATTTCGCCCTGGACTTGTGGCCGGGGATCAACAAGCACTTCGGGGATGAGTATAAGCAGCATCCCATCGAGTACACCCGCATCTTCGAGAAGGAGACCACGGACCAGGCGTTCGTGCGGGACGTGGGGGTGACGGGCTTCGGTCTGGCCGCGCAGGTGGGCGAGGGCCAGGGCGTCCATTACGACACGGCGCAGCAGGGCTTCGTCAAGGATTACACCATCGTGGACTACGGGCTGGGCTTCATCATCACTCGCAACATGGTGGATGACGACCAGTACCGGCGTCCGGCCAAGAACCGGGCGCGCGCCTTGGCGTTCAGCATGCGGCAGACGAAGGAGATTTTGGGGGCCAACGTGCTCAACCGGGCCTTCGACAGCAACTACACGGGCGCGGACGGGTTGGAACTGTGTTCCGAAGTCCATCTCAACGCGGGGGGCGCGGGCGGCACCTACGCCAACGAGCCGGACAACGGCTTGGATCTGAGCAACGACGCGTTGGAGCAGATGTGGATCGACATCGCGGGTTGGACGGACGACCGGGGGAACAAGATTTCCGCGCAGCCGCGGCGTCTGATCATCCCGCCCGCTCTGAAGTTCGAGGCTGACCGGATTCTGAAGACGGTGCAGGAACCGGGCACCGCCAACAACGACATCAACGCGGTGCGGGCGGCGGGGGTGATTCCGGAAGGGGCGTTCGTCAACCATTTTCTGACGGACAGCGACGCCTGGTTCGTCATCACCAACATCCCGAACGGTCTGAAGTACATCGAGCGGATGGGGGACACCTTCTCCACCGACAACGACTTCGACACGGACAACGCCAAGTTCAAGGCGATCTTCCGGTGCGCGTTCGGCTGGACGAATCCCAAGGGCATCTACGGATCGCCCGGAGCGTAAGGGTATTAGCTGGGGGGCGGGGCGGTTTGCCCCGCTCCCTGCCTTCTTGAAAGGTGGCTGATCATGGGTTACACGAACTTTCCGAATGGACTCACCAGTCTCGGCATTCCCCTGCCGGGATCCATGCCCGCCATCGCGGGGAAATGGTTTTTCGTCAATCCGTCCAAGGGATCGGATGGCAACAAGGGGACATCACTACAGCATCCCGTAAAAACGTTGAGCAAGGCGTATTCCCTGTGCACCAGCGGGGCGGGCGATGGCATCTGCATCGTGAGCACGGACACGGGAGCCTCGTCCTCCACAACGGTCTATGAAAGCGCCGTCATTGACTGGAGTAAATGCGGAATCACGGTATGGGGGATGGCCGCGCCCGTCGCTTTCGGAATCCGGGCGCGCGTGGCGAACGCGAGCGCGTCCACGGCACTGGCGTACATCGTGGATGTGCAGGGTCACAACAATGCCTTCTACAACGTGCAGTTCGCCAATTGGGGAACCGGCGACACGGCCCTGTCGGCCGTGAAGGTTTCCGGAAACCGAAATTATTTCGGGAATTGCTATCTGGTATGCCACGGGGCCGTGACGAAGGCAATCCGCGACTTATGGTTGACCGGATCAAACAACACGTTTGTGGATTGCGCGTTCGGAACGAACACCACGGCGGTCAGCGGGGCGGCGGCGTGCAACATCCTCATCAATGGAGATGGGGAAAATACGTGCGCCGAGGATTATTTTCTGCGTTGCCGCACGTACATGTATTCCTCGGCCAACACGCTGGCTCCCATCCGTTCGGCGGCCGCGACGTCGGCGGTGGGCACCATCATGTTCCAGGATTGCATCTTTTCCGCGGTGCCGGGAAGCACCGAACCGGCGGCGGTCGTGGCGGGGACGGAGTTCACCAATACCAATGGAATCATATTCCTGTGCGGATGCCATTCCATGAACATTTCCGATATTTCCGCCTGGACGGCGCGTTGCTTTGTCAGCGGCTACGCCACGGCGGCGGGAGCGGGCGGCATCGGAACCGTCACCACCTAAATCGGGTTGAGGGCGCGGGGCGGCCCGGGAGACCGGGTTGCCCCGCCGTATCCGGGGAGAATCATGAGACGAATCGCGTTGTATTCATTCCTGGTGTTGTGCCTGCCGGTGTGGGCGATGGCGGCGTCCGATCCATTCAACTCGTTTGCGTGGGAGCGTTTGCCGGCCTACAACGCTTCCCAGGTGGTTATCGGTCCAGCCACCACCACGCATGGCATCCACCAACCACTCACGGCGGCCACGTCCTATGTCACATTGCCGTTGACTATCCCGGATGAAACCGCCTATGCCGAGGTCAGCATCCGCAGCGGGACATCCACCGCTTATATCGCGTCGGCCTCGTCTATCGCCGGGGGAACCATGGGCATCCGGGTCGAGGCGGGATTATTCACGCGTAAGGACGACGCGGATTTCTACGTGAACCATCATCATGACTTGGGATCCATGCCGTCTTATTTCGTGCCCTACATGGACACGACCAGCATCACGTACAAGGCGGCCTACGGCGACCTGGCAACCCTATTCGACGATTACGGAAACTATTATCTACCCAACCGCGCCGGGTTCCTGGTGCTGCGGATTTTCGCGCCGGACGCCGCCCTGGAGAAAACCATCAACGACACGGGGTTGACCATCACCGTGCGCTTCGCGCGGGACGGGCGGTAGCCATGGGCTACGTATCCGGCGACCCGTGGGCCATCTGCCAGCGTTGCGGTTTCAAGGTGCGGTTGAGCACCATCCGCAAGGAATGGACGGGCCTGCGCGTTTGCCCGAAGTGCTGGGATCCGCGGCATCCGCAACTGGACGTGCGGGCGGTGGAGGAGAAGATCGCGCGCATCGACGCGCTGCCCGAGCCGCCCGACGTGTTCATCAGCCCGGGGGATCATTCCCCGGATGATCTATGAGGTGAGGCATGGCGTATTCCGGTTCGGCGGATTTCACCCTCAACCGCGACGCGATCATCCGCAAGGCCCTCAACAAGATCGGGGTGCTGGCCAAGGGCGAGACGCCCGACGCCGAGGACATCTTCGACGGGGCGCAGTCGCTCAACCTGATGCTCAAGGCGTGGCAGAACGAGGGCATGGGCCTGTGGCTCAATCAGCAGGTGACCCTCTACCTGCAAAAAGACCAGCAGTCCTATCTGCTGGGGCCGGGCGGGGCGCATTGCACGGCGTCGCCGGTGGAGACCACGGTCCACGCCTCGTATCCGGCGTCGGAGGACGCGGATTATCTCTACGTGACTTCCACCAGCGGGATTGCCCATGGGGATTACGTGGGGATCGAGTTGGACGATGGGACGCTGCAATGGGATACGGCGTACATGCCCGCCAATGACCGGGACGGGGTATGCGAGTCCCAGGCACGGGTTTTTGCGGGTTCATTGGTGATCAACGGGGATTTGACCACCGGTGGCGTGGCGCGATGCGGGCAACCCCGGTTGATCACCGTCTATTCGGCCAATGACAACCGGGGGCAGATCTTCACCATCACCGGAACGGATTATACCGGGGCGGCGTTGACGGACACCATCACCGGACCCAACGCGGGCGAGACGGTGAGCGGGACGAAATATTTCGGCACCGTCACCGCCGTATCCACCAACGCCGGGTGTTCGGGTTTCGTGGAGGTCGGCGTTGGGGATGTGAATATCGTGCTGGCGGCGGTCATCCTGCCGATCGCGGGGACGTTGGACGATGACGCGGCGGCCGGCAACGCGGTGTTTTCCTATACGGACAAGATCCGCCGGCCGTTGGACATTATCGAGGCGCGATACTGTACCAGCGAGAATCACGAGCGGCCGCTCACCCCGATGGACGCGGCCGCCTATAAATGGTTGACGATCAAATCCACCAGCGGCCAGGCCTTGCAGTACTACTACGATCCGCAATTGACCAACAGCGTGTTGTACGTGTGGCCGGTGTGCGACGACGTGAGCGCGCGGATCAAGATGACCGTCAAAACACCCGTGGATGACCTGGACCAGATCACCGACAACGCGCAATTCCCCGTGGAATGGTTGGAGGCGATCATTTACAACCTGGCCCTGCGGCTCGCGCCCGAGTATGGGGTGGTGCCGATGCCGGAGGTGAAGGAAATGGCCATTGTTTCCAAGGCGGCGGCGGTGGGATTCGACCGGGGGACGCTGCCGGTGCAGTTCATTCCGGCCGTGGAGTGGTAGGGTATGCGTCAGATTCCCTTTTTGTCGGGGCATTCCGAAGGTGTATCCAAAAACGCCAACGCGCAGCAGTTGGTGAACCTCTACTATGAGCCGGACCGGGTCGGCGGGCGCGGGGCGCACATCGGGTATCCGGGGCTGAAGCGCGTGGCGGACATCCCGGACGGGGTGAACCTGTCCGGCCAGTCCACCACCACGGAAGTGCGCGGCCTGCACGTGATGGGGGATTATCTCTACGCCGTGTGCGGCAACTACGCCGTGCGCTTCGATTCCAGTTTAACCAAGACCGTCATCAGCACCGCCATCCTGTCCACGAGTTCCGGGCCGGTCACCATGGCCGACAACGGGCGGCAACTCATGATCGCCGACGGGCTGGATAAGTTGGCCCATGTGTACGACGCGGAAGCGGGGACGTGGACGCGGATCAACGAGGACGATTACTCGTTTCTGGGCGGATTGGACATCGCCTACCAGGACGGGTATTTCATCTCGGCGGCCGTGGATGACGACAAATTCTATATCTCATCCTTCAACGGGGAAAACGAGAGCGATGCGTTGGAACCTTGGGATCCGTTGCAGTTGTACGTGGCGAACGCCAAGCCGGGGCATATCGTCCGGCTGATTTCGGATCACCGGGAACTGTGGGTTTTCAAGCAGTATTCCACCGAGGTGTACTACAATTCCGGGGATTCCACCTTGACGTTCCGGCGGATGCCGCGCGGGAACCTGGAAGTGGGATGCGCGGCGCCGCACAGCGTGGTTCCCCTGGACAATACCCTCTATTGGCTGGCGGACGACCGCACCATCCGGCGGGCCAACGGCTTCACGCCGGAGATCATCAGTTCGCCGCAGATGGCCTATTGGCTCAACCGTTACAGCACGGTGAGCGACGCCTCGGCCTTCACCTATACGGAGGCGGGCAAGAAGTTTTATCAGATCACCTTCCCCACGGCCAACGAGACCTGGTGCTACGAGGTCTCGACCAGCCTTTGGTCAAAGCGGGCCAGTTACAAGGACAGTTTCGCCACGGACACGGACGACGGGCGGCACCGGGCGAATTGTTACGCTTTCTTCAACGGAAAGCACTACGCCGGAGATTACAGCAACGGCCGTCTCTACGAGATGGACCGGGAGACCTATACGGACAACCTGCACCGCATCCGGCGGGTGGCGGTGGGGATACCGATCCTCAACAACCGGGTGAACTTTCTGCTCGATTCGCTGGAGATCGAGTTCGAGGCGGGCGTGGGCCTGACCCCAGTATCGGACGCCGACGCGGACGGCGTGTGCCTGTCGCAAAAACCGGGAAGCGGCGGGGCGCAAAACCTGACGATCAACGGGCCGCTGGCCTCCAGTGGCGTGGCGGACCTGGGGACGGCGCGGCATGTCACGATCACGTCCACGGCCAACGATTCGGGGAGGACATTCACCGTTACGGGCACGGACGAATACGGCGTGGCGGCCACGGAAACGATCACGGGGCCGAATACGACTACGGTGGAGGGCGCGGTGAAGTTCGCCACCGTGACGCAGGTATCCATCGACGACAACAGCGCCGGGAATCTCACCGTGGGGACGGCCAGCAGCGTGATGCCGGGGGAGGATCCGCAGGCCATGTTGCAGTTCAGCAAGGACGGCGGACACACGTGGTCGTATGAACTTTGGAAGTCCATCGGCAAGATCGGGGAATATTCCCGCCGGGTGAAATGGAACCGGCTGGGAGTGTCGCGGGAACGCACGTTTAGGGTGGTGATCACCGATCCCATCAAGGTGGTGATTTTGGCGGCGTATTTCAACGGCCGGCCGGGGGTGGCGTGATGACGGTTTATATCCGGGAGATGCCCAAGGACGAGATCATTGATTCATCCGGGCGGTTGTCGCGGGCTTGGGAAATGTGGTTCAACGACCTGCGGCTGGATGTGCTGCCCAAGGTGAGCGAGGCGGTAAGCGGAAACCTGGCGGTGGTGGAAAGTGATGGGCGCATCCGGGACGGGGGCGTATCGCCCAGCGTGTTCGCCGGGGCCGTGCACGACCATACGGAAACCAGCCAGGGCGGGGTGATTCCAGCGGCCTCGTGGACCCAGACGGAAGCGCAGAGCGCGGCGGCCGACATTACGCGTCCCACGGCATCCGTTACCTACAATCAAATCTGGTTCAGCGGCCAGTTTGGGATCTTGACGGATGAATTGAACGCCCTGGTGGCGGTGGTGAACGGGCTGATCGCCAAGTTAAAGGCGGCGGGGGTGATGGCGGATGAGTGAAGTGGTGATCCGGCGGGCGGGGATAGATGACCTGCCCGCATTGTTGAGTATGGCGATGCGGATGTACCAGACCCAGGACATCCGCCGCCAAGGATTGCACTTTCACACGCACAGCGCGGAAGCCTACCTGACGCATCTGGTGTCCAGTGAATTTGCCATCCTGCTGATGGCGGTGAAAGACGGGCGGCCGGAGGGGATGATCGCCGGGGTGATTTCCCCGTGGATGGGGGAAATGTCCCAATTGATGCTCTACCACGTACTGTGGTGGGTGGAGCCGGAACGCGCGGGGGAATGGATCGGGGAACGGTTGGTGAAGGAGTTCGAGAATTGGGGGCGGGTGAACGGAGTGGCGTTTGTGGTAATGGGGACGCGCGATTTCGACGGGGAGACCGCCATGATCCGTTGGTACCGGCGTCTCGGGTACAGCCACCTGCAACACCACTTCATGAAAAAGGTATAAGGCCATGACGGAAGTAGTCGGCGAAGTTTTTGGGATGGGCGAGAAGGACAAGGGCTTTAACCGGGCGATGGACACCATTTGGAAGCAATACCAGCAGACCCGGGAAGAGCTGGCCCCCTGGCGTGAAGCGGGCACCCGCGCCGTGGGGGAACTGGAAAGGCGCGTCTTTGCGGGGCCGGGCGATTACACCAAAAGCCCCGGCTATGACTTCCGTTTCAAGGAAGGGCAACGCGCCCTGAACGCCAACTACGCTTCGCAGGGGGCCTTGGGCAGCGGGGCGCATCAGAAGGCCTTGATGCAATACGGGCAGGACATCGCCACCAACGACTATCAGAACTTCCTGAACCGGTATTACCAGAGTCTGCGACCCTTGCAAACCCTGTCGGGGATGGGGCAGAACGCCGTGGTGCAGGGCGGGCAATTCGGGGAGAGGGCCGCCGAGAGGGTGGCGGGGTTGCAGGTGGACAAGGCCGCGGCACGAGCCAGCAGTTACGGCAATTTGGCGAATTATGCCGGGGAGGCGCTGGGGGGCATTGTCGGATCGATTTTTTAAGGGGTGAAGCCCATGGCTGAATTATCGTTTTTGCGGGGATACCGGGAACAGAAGTTGTTCAACGAGGAACTGGCGAACGCCAAGTTGCGCCGGAGACTGAGCGAGTTGGCGGTGGAGCACGAGCCGGAGGACCGGCAATTCCAACTGGCGTCCCGGGCGCAGACCAAGAAGGAATGGGGGTACAAGAACCAGGCGGAAGAATACGCCCGGATCAACAACTATACCACCTTCGCCCTGAACCAGCTGGGGATGGCGAACAATGCCCAGGAATACAACACCGTCATCGCCAAAATGCAACGGGACCAGGGATTGCCGGACGAATACGCGCGGCCCTTTGTCATGGATCCCAACCTGACGGGGGAAGCGTTCGAGGCGGCCCGCAAGGACAAACTGACCAAGTTGAGCAGCATTAAATCCCAGATGGAACAACAGATGGAGTTGTTCAAGCACGACCTGGCGATGAAAGAGCAGGCGGCGAAAAACCAAGGCTTGCTTGATTTGGAAGCGGCGCGGGGGAAGAACGACATATCCCTAGAATCGCTTCGGCACTCCAACAACTTGGCCGAGGGGCCGCGCTACGCACCCAGCGAGTTGGGCCGGTTGATGGAAGAGCAGGCTAAGTATCCGCCGGGATCGCCGGAAAGACAACAATATCAGCAATTGATTGATAACATCACGTCCCGCACGTCCCGGGATTACACCCTGTCGGACCGGTTCAAGGCCATTGAAATGGCCAACGAGGACTATGACCGGCAGTATGCTGATTTTGATCCGGGAACGGGTGCATTCAAGGGATATAAGGAAAAAGCCCCACCCCGGGACCAATGGGTCAATCGCCGTGCCGCTGGTTACATAAATCCAACGCTCAGTGATCTGGGTGGTGGTGGTGGCGGTAAGGATGAAATTGATGTAAGTGGCCTGACCGTGGACAACGTCGGGAAAGCCGCCGAGAACTTGAATTGGGAAGAGGAATCCATTTCCGCTTTATTCCAAGAATTGATAAAGGCGGGGAAAACGGACGTGGCCCAGGCCTTGCAGGAAGCGACCAAGGAGAAAGAAAAGTATGTCAATAAGAAGAAGGAATCCAAGGAAACCTTGAAGGACCTAGGGCAGGCAAACCCGAATCTTGTACCGGTTCCAAAACCCAATCTCACCCTATCATCGTTTGCGAATCAATCCACTCCCCCACCTGACATCAAGAAACTGAGGTCAGTGGGGCCGGTGGAGAAAAAAGAAAAATCCGAAGCCGAGATTCTCCGGGAATTGCAGGGAAAGATGGCGGATAAGAACAAAAAAAAGCAGATGCAAGAAGCAAATCAGTTGTCAGATGAATTGTACAAAATCAAGCAGGCGGAAGAAGAGAAAAAGAAACGCAATAAATAGGAACCGTACAATATGCCGACCTTATCCGAACGCATTCAAGACACGGTGAACGGACCCACGGGCGTGAGGGACCGTTCCCTTTACGATAGCATTCAGAAGGCCATCGACGAGACCCGGAAGGCCGATCTCGAAGAGTATAACAAACTGCCGTTGCACGAGCGGATGCAATTGCAGTTGGATCAGAAGGCCCGCGAAGAGAATACGGAGAATTGGGGTTGGGCCTCGCGGGCGGGAATCCGTGGCGTCCTGCAGACCGGTTCCATGCTTGGCGGGTTGACTGGAATGGCGGCCTCGGCGGCGGAAGGATTGGGTGTTCCCGAAGAATATACCAATCCGGTGGAGGAATGGGGATACGGAACCTATCAGTCCCTGGAGCGGAAAGCCTCGCTGTACCCGGGCACGGAATTTAGCAGCGATTTATTGACCAGCCCAACTCAGGCCGGAAAATGGGTTGTGGAAAAATTGATTGAGAACGCCCCGTACCTGGCGATGTCGTGGGGAACGGGAGCCGTGGGCCGCGCCATCGGCAGCCGCATAGCGGAAGGGGCGCTCGGCGGATGGCTGGAACGGCAGACCGGCAAAAAACTGATTGAGGGCCAGTTGGCGCGGTTGGGTTCCAACACGGGGATCATTGCCTCGACGGCCGGACTCGAAGGCGGGGGGATGTGGGGTGAAACCCTGCAAAAAACGGGAGTGGACAACCCCCTGTCGGCCATGGCCTTGGGCACGGTCAGCGGTTTCGTGGAACTGGCGGGCGGAAGTACGCGGGTATTCAACCGGATATTCGGCGATCAGACCAATCTCTACACGAAAGCCGTGGCCCGCATGAAAGAGGCCCTGTGGAAGGGCAAACCGATTTCCGTCAATGACGCCAAGATCGTGAAGCGGTTTGTCACGGGTCTGATCCAAACCGGCCGGGAAGAGGCGTTGGAGGAAGGGATCCAGGAACTCAACAACCTGGCCAACATCGCCATCAACGATCCCACCTTCGAGAAATTCACGTGGGAAAACGGGCTGCGTATTGCGGAGTCGATGGTGGCCGGCGGGGCGACCGGCGGATTGATGGGCGCGACGGCGGCGCCGTTCAACCGCTACGGCATCATCCAGGAGAAGATCGAGAATCTGTCCCCAAAGGAATTGGTGCCCACCATCCAGCAACACGCCCAATTACTGGCGGAAGAGCCGGACAACAAGGATCAGCAGGAGATTGTCAATCGCCTATTGCAGCGCCAGTTGGGGGAGACCAACCCGGGCTACCAAGACCTGCTGCGGATGTATCGGAAGGAAAAGGATCCCGAGAAAAAGAAACTGCTCGGTCTTCAAATCGAGGTGTCTCTCCAGGCGGAACTGGACCGGATCAAGAATCTGGGGCAGGAGAAGCCGGAAGAGAAACCGCC
>Ga0075464_10000482_pt1 | contig 17459 bp, 13 predicted proteins | sample DEB19_08_DNA_5_FD_75068 | JGI IMG/M metagenome (GOLD analysis project Ga0075464, IMG submission 75068) | Aqueous microbial communities from the Delaware River and Bay under freshwater to marine salinity gradient to study organic matter... | ecosystem: Environmental > Aquatic > Marine > Coastal ...
AGACGACTTCGCGGCGTCCAACGTCGGCTCGTACATCCCGCTTTGCTCCCAAGCTGGACCCCAATGCGCTTCCAGCGCTGCGGGCTCAAACGATTTGGAGAGAGATTGCAGGCCGGGTTGATCGACAGGCTGGACCGGTTGTGTGGGGGCGTTGCTCATGGGAACTTTATGTAGTGAAAACGTCCCGCTGCGAAAGCGCTCTCAAGGCGAGGACGAAAGCGGTGATTTTAACTAGCTGGCGGACTTGTTCGGGCGGCGCTTAATTCACCTGAAACGGTAGCAAAATTGCACGTCCTCCTCAAAAAACCCAAACTTTCAAACGTTGGAGCTTTTCCATGATTTTTTCTCGACGCCGTGGCCTGGCTTTTCTCTTGCGTTTTACCGCCGTATTGGCCGTTTGTGGCAGCTTCGGCGTGGCCCTAGCGCAGCCGCTCAAGCCCATCAAAATTCTGGTCGGTTTTCCACCCGGCGGTGGCACCGACGCTGCAGCGCGCATCCTGGCTGAAAAACTCAAGGACGAGTTGGGCGTGGCAGTGATCGTTGAGAACAAACCGGGTGCCGGAGGGCAGATTGCAGCGCAGGCGCTGAAAGCCGCAGCGGCCGACGGCAGCACGCTGTTTTTGTCGCATGATCACACCATCACCATCTTGCCGATGGTGCTGAAAAATCCGGGCTACGCACCCGCGCAAGACTTTGTGCCGGTGGCCGGTTTTGCCACCTTTGTGAATGCCTTTGCGGTGTCTGGCGGCACACCAGCCAAAAGCTTTGCCGAGTATGTGGCTTGGCTTAAAACGCAGGGCGGCAAGGGCGCGGTGGGCATTCCGGCGCCGGCCTCAACGCCGGAGTTTCTGGTCAAGGTCATCGGCGACAAATTCAAGCTTGACTTGTTGTCGGCGCCCTACCGCGGTAGCGCGCCCATGATGGCCGACATGCTGGGCAACCAGATCGGCGCGGGCGTGGCGTCAGTGCCGGATTTTATTGAAAACCACAAGGCTGGCAAAGTCCGGATCGTGGCGGTGCTGGGAGCTAAAAGACAAGCAGCCTTGCCGGACGTACCAACCTTTTCAGAGCTTGGCATGAGCGGCCTGGAAGACCTGCCGTACTACGGCATATTTGCCCCAGCCGGTACGCCCAAAGCCTTTGTTGACACGTTCTCCAACGCCCTGGCCAAAGTTCTCACACAGCCCGAGGTGCGCAACCATTTAAGCCAGATGGGCCTGACCGTGGGCTACATGACGTCCAGCCAACTCACGCAGCGGGAAAAAGCGTACGCACAAGCTTGGGCTCGCATCATTCAAAACAGTGGTTTTCAGCCGCAGTAAATTTCATTTCTAGTTCGCCTTAAAACGGACGCCAGCAACCCTCAAGGAGATTTCTATGGCCGCTCTCAAAGGCTCCAAAACTGAAGAAAATTTAAAAGCCGCATTTGCCATCGAAGCTCAGGCCAACCGTCGTTATTTGTATTTCGCAGCCAAAGCCGATCTCGAAGGCCAGACCGACGTCGCCTCGTTGTTCCGCTCCACGGCGGAAGGCGAAACCGGACACGCTCACGGTCATCTTGAGTGGCTTGAAAAATGTGGTGACCCCGTCACGGGCATGCCTTTCGGCACGACCCGAGACAACCTCGCATCGGCGGCAGCCAGCGAGGCGCATGAGTCCAACGACATGTACAACGACATGGCCAAGACCGCCCGTGATGAAGGCCATGACGAAGTGGCCGACTGGTTTGAAATGCTGGCCAAGGCGGAAAGTTCACACGCTAACCGTTACGCCAAGGCATTGGCTGAACTGGTCGATTGATACTCAGCTCAGTACATGCCCGGCAACACGATGTCGGTGGTCTCGGGCCGCACCCAGCGCGGTGATTCGCGCGAGGTGTCCATGCAGCCGCCTTGCGCGTAAACGCCTTGCGGGTCGCGCAGCCGAAACATGCGCTGTGTGATGCGTTCAACTTCGGCCGGCTGCGTCATGGTGATGTCGACCAGTCGCTCGACCTGCGCTTCATCCATTTGCAGTTCAGCGTTGGCATCTGGTGCGGTGCCATTTCGCCATTGATAGACGTCGACGCATTTAGAGGCGAGGGTGAAGGGTTTGTCGCGCTGCCAAAAATTGGAGAATTGTCCGCCGCCCAAGTAGAAAACCCACGAGCCCTCAAAGCCGGCCACGTCCGACGACGCGTCATCAGGGTTGCGAAACCACACCCGGTCGCCAGGGATGTAGTAGCCGATAGGCAAGGGCGATTCCATGCTGCCGGTTTCACGCAAAAACACATCGTGAAACCGGGCTGACATGACGGCTCGGGTCTCCCATTGTTTTTGCAGGCTAGCCAACAAAGCGGGGTTGCTGAGCTGGGCTTCTTGCGCTATCGCCAACAACAAGATGTATTCAGTCGCGCGGTAACACGAGAACGCGTAGAGCATGCCGGTCGCATCGGGCTGTGTGGCTTTGGTGAGCGCTTCAATCAGCGGAGAGCCGGGCAGCACGGTGAAGCCGGTCTCTTCTTGGTAAGTCCAGCAGTCGTTGGGGCGCTCTGCTTCACTGGTGTGAAAGTTCAGCGCGGTTTTGCCGGCGGCCAGCACAATGAACTGGCGCATGCGCACGGCGGAGATCAACTCCTCTGCGCTTGGGAAGATCCATGCCATTGGACTGACCAGCAGGGTGAGCCAAATTTCGCGCGTCAAATCAGCCGGGTTGGTGCGACTTTGCAGGTCCAGACGCTGGCACAGATCAAAGGTATTCAGGTCTGGCAGCCAAGCCGCGACGCGTTCTTCTTTCAAGGTCCATTGCAAGGGTCCAGTGGTCCCTGGTTCCGCATTGCAGCCGGAGCCTTCAACATCTTGGGTCAAGCCCAATGCACGTAGTTCCGCATTCACAGTTTGACGCGCTGCATCAGCGCCAAGCTGATGTGTGCATTGAATGACGATGCCTTGGCTGATTTCGAGCGGTGCAGCGGACGATGTGAAAGCGGTCATGGACAGTGTTCAAACGGAAAAAAGGGGCTGACTGCAATGGCCGATTTCAGCGCCAAGCGCGAGCAGCAAGTAGAGCACCACGCCAAGGCGCTACGGGTGATTCAACCCAACGATAAAAGAGATTAGCAGCCCAGAGGCTGGCTGCCCATCCGGCAATACCCCAGCTTAAAGCGCTTGTTGCAGAGACCGTTTCTGGTGTGAATCCAAAACGTGTGAAAGCCGCATTGACCAGCAGCAACACAGGGAAGTGCACCAGAAACAGCGCATACGATTGCAGGCTCAGAGTCTGGATAGTGCTTGATGTTTTGCTGTGAGACGTCAGCCAGTGTGATGAAGCCGTACCCCAGAGCACCAGCGTGAGTGCAACCCCCAAGGCCAAGGCGATACGTAACCTGAAATCTATCGCTAAAGCGATCAGCGCAGAGACGACCGTCCACACAAACAAGGCTCTTGCATAAAACGATGGGGTGCTTGGTCGGGTGGTGTGACCTGTACGGCGGGCCCACCATGCCAGTGCGCCTAGGCCATAAGCCCCGAAAAAATACACCGCCCATACGTCAAGTTTGGCATGGCGGTTGAACAGCAGCAGTGACATCATGCACAGCAAGGCGACCCCTGTTTGCGCGCGCCGGGTGTTGCCGCCGCCACACAGCCAGAGCAGCAGCGTCAACAATGCAAACAATTGGAAATCCATGGCCACGTACCAAGCGCCAGCAGACAAGGACTCCATCCCCAAAATACTTTGCACCATGGCTACGTGCGACAGCCACTGCCCCCAGCCGGGGAAGGGCGCAGCCAAATCTGCCGTCAGCCAAGGGCGCGCCCACGACATGCTCAGCACGACGATGCACAGGGCGAACAGATAGGGAATCAGCAAGCGAGCGTATCGCTTGAAGATCGCGGCGCCAGGTCTGCGCCAAGCGACATTGGAGGACGACAAGCCTCGCGCAGCCAAGTAGCCGCCCACCACAAAAAAGACCTGCACAGCGATGAGTCCATGCTCATAGAGCACGCCCATGACATCCGGCAAGCCAGCATGCAGCCCCTTGGCCACCGGCCCGTAGACAGAAAAGTGGTGGAAAACGATGAACTGTGCAGCCAACACTTTCAATACGTCAATCAACGGGTAACGTGCTAATTGCAAAGCAGTCATCCCCTTCGGCGTCAAGCTTTTAACGAGGCAAGCGTGCTTTGGCTGTCGTTGACTTGTTGTTGAATGTACGCCAGCGCTGCTTCAACCTGGTCCACCAGAATCAGGCACAAGTCGCCCGGAGACAAGCGCGCCAAGGCGGTGTCGATGGCCTTGAACTCACCGCGGATTTCTTGCACATGGCGTGTGCGTTCAGCACCGTCCAAACCTTCGCGCAAGAGTTGCATGACTTCGCCGTCACTGCGGCCACGTTGGCAGGCGTCTTCATACAGCAGCACGTCATCAAAGGCGGCGCCCAGAATTTTGGTTTGGTCCCGAATGTCTTGGTCGCGCCTGTCGCCAGCGCCGCTGATCACCACCACGCGTTGCTTGGCTGGCATATTTTCGACGGCGTTGACCAAGGCTTGAATGGCATCCGGGTTGTGGCCGTAGTCGGCAATCAAGGTGGCGCCGCGGTAGTCAAATACGTTGAAGCGGCCCGGCACACCTTGAATGTCGCTGATGAAGGTCGACAGGCCGAGGGCGATGGTTTCCCAGGGCACATTGATGGCCCAAGCTGCTGCCACTGCGGCCATGACGTTTTCAGTTTGAAAGCCGATTTGACCTTGCCGTGTCAGCGGCACTTCAGCCAGCGGGATACGGAAAAATTTCTTGCCTTCCTGAGCCACTACGTGGTCATTTTCTGTGTAGACCACACGCTTGCCCTGGGCCCGGTGCGTGGCCAAGACAGCACTGTGCGGGTCCAGCGCAAAGAAGGTCACATTGCCCGGGCAGAGTTTGGCCATCATGGCTACCGACGGGTCGGCGGCATTCAAAACGGCCATACCGTCACTCGCCACATTCAAGACCACCACGCGTTTGAGTACCAACAAATCATCGAGGGTGGTGATGTAGTTCAGGCCCAAGTGGTCGCCCGAGCCGAGGTTGGTCACGATGGCGACTTGGCAGCGGTCAAAGGCCAAGCCTTCGCGCAGCAAACCACCACGTGCGGTTTCAAATACTGCTGCGTCAACGTCAGGGTGCATCAGCACATTACGGGCACTGCGCGGGCCGCTGCAGTCACCGTCGTCGATCTGTCGGCCATTGACATAAACACCGTCGGTGTTGGTCATGCCGACGCGGAGTTTGTGGGCCTTGAGCAAGTGCGCCGTCAATCGCACGGTGGTGGTTTTGCCATTGGTGCCGGTCACGGCAATGATGGGGATTCGACCATTGCTGTCTTCAGGGTAGAGCTGGTCGATGATGGCTTTGCCCACCGCCCGCCCCTTGCCAAAGGACGGGCTGATGTGCATGCGCAAGCCTGGTGCGGCGTTGACTTCGACGACACCTCCGTTTTGTTCTTCTAAAGGACGCAGCACCGACTCGCAGACGACATCTACGCCGCAAACGTCGACACCGACCATTTGAGCCGCCGCCACCACACGCGCCGCTACATCGGCGTGGACATCGTCGGTGACGTCGGTCGCGGTGCCGCCGGTGGATAAGTTGGCGTTGTTGCGCAACACGACGCGCCGGCCTTGTTCGGGCACGCTGTCGGGGTCCAGGTCCTGGGACTTGAGGCAGCCGATGGCGATGTCGTCGAACTTGATTTTGCTCAGGGAGGTCGAGTGACCCTCGCCGCGCCTAGGGTCAGCATTGACCTCGGCCACCAGCTCACGCACGCTCAACACACCGTCGCCCACCACCAACGGTGGTTCACGCCGCGCAGCGGCGACTAATTTGTCACCCACGACCAACAGTCGATAGTCGCTGCCAGGCAGAAATTTTTCGACCAACACTTCGCCGTAGTAGGCTGCGGTGGCGTAGGCCCGGTCGAACACGTCGCGCTCAATAATGTTGACGGTGACGCCTTTGCCTTGGTTGCCGTCCAGCGGCTTGAGGACCACGGGCAGGCCAATTTTTTGGGCGATGGTCCAGCCGTCTTCCAAGTCTTTGGCGGGCCGGCCCAGCGGTACGGGCACGCCAACCGACAGCAACAAGGATTTGGTTAAATCTTTGTCCTGCGCGATAGCTTCGGCAATGGCGCTGGTGCTGTCGGTCTCAGCGGCTTGAATACGCCGCTGTTGAGAGCCCCATCCAAACTGAACCATGCTGCCTTCGGTCAGGCGGCGGAATGGAATGCCGCGGACGATGGCCGCATCGACAATGGCGCCGGTCGAAGGCCCCAAGCGCACCTCTTCGTCCAAGTCACGCAGCTCGGTCAAGGCTTGCATCAGATCGAATGCTTCTTGATGCTGCGCGGCATGGCAGAGCTTTTCAGCCCAGGCAAAGGCCAGCCGGCCGACTGCTTCTTCGGTGTATTGCGCCACCACTTGATAGACACCAGGCTCTTCTGTGGCCGTGGTGCGGCTGAAGGTGACTGGGCAACCGGCATGGGCTTGTAAATCCAGCGTGATTTTTTCCAAGGCCTTAGCCATGCTGGCCGGCTGACCCGGATGCGGGCCTTCCAGGTGGCCTAAGGCTGGAAAAATACGCCGCAACTCTTTTTCAAAAGCGCTGTCCGTCGGCAAGGCGCATTCGTCCGGTGTGCAGGTGACGATGGCCTCAATGCTTGGATGGCGGCTCCATAGGTTTGGCCCTCTCAATGCGCGAATTCTAGAAACTTCCATGAGCGGGTTTTCCTGATATGGGTTTGGTGTGCGTCAGTGCGATGCAGGGCTTTGGCCAAAGCTTTTGGTACCGGCACGAATCAGATCTGCAGGAACTCCTAAGGCCCAGGCCGTGGCTGCGGTGGCAAGAAGTTCGTCGCATGTGAGAATTTGATCGCGGAAAAATTTGTCAATGGCGGGCAGCTGCCGGTTCAGCACATCTGTCTCGTGCGTGCCGTGGGCCAAGATCAAGTGGCCCTTGCGCCAAAATGCCGCGCGACCGTCAGTGGCGCGGTGTTTAACCAGGTGCGGGTTGGTTTCTGAAGCGGCATAAAAAATAACTTCGCCGTCGCAGTAGTCGGCCAAGGCCGCCACGGCGTCGTCTTGCGCGTTCAGCACCGCCATGCCGTCGGGCAGTACGACGTCGACTTGTGTGCGTGCCACGTTGGGCATTTGCTCGTCGCTCTGGATGTACAGGTCTTGCAAGCCGTCGGCTTTCGGCATGGCGGTGACCACGCCGACATGGCAGCGGTCGTAAGGCAGGCCTTCGGTCAAGACTTGGCGGGCGGTGGTTTCAAACACTGCCGCTTGAACAGCGCGGTTGACCAACAAGCGCTGCGCGACCTCCCAGGTCATGCCATCGTGGTCTTGCAGGCAGCGTTGGCCGACAAACAAACCTTTGGCCGACGACAAACCGGTGCGCAGGCCTTGCAAATGCAAAAACCAGCCGATCAGATGGCTGGTGCCGGTGGTGTTCTCGTGGCCAAGCAAGCCGACCACGGGGATGCGGGCGTTGCCGTCATTGGCAAACAAGTGGCTGGCAATCGCTTCACCGACAGGGCGGGCCAGGCCGGAGCCAGGTTTTAGGTGCATCAAGAGGCCGGGCCCGGCGTTGACTTCCACGATGGCGGCGCCTTGGGCTTTCATGGGTTTGGAAATATCTTGAGCCACCAAGTCAACCCCGGCAATGTCTAAGCCGACGATACGGGCCGCCAACGCTGCGAGTTCGGCGACGTCAGGATGCACCAAATCGGTCACATCCATGGCCATGTTGCCGGTGCGCATCACCATCACGCTGCGGCCCAACTCGGGGATGGAGTCGCCGGTCAAGCCTTGGCGTTTCAGCTCCATCACGGCGGTCGGGTGTTCGTGCAGACGGATCGTGTCCAGTGGGAAGTCTTCTTCTTCGCCACGTCGGGGGTCGGAGTTAATTTGGCTTTCGATCAAAGCTTGAACGGAGTGCATGCCGTCGCCCACAATGCTGGCCACTTCGCCTTTGTTGGCCGCGACAACTTTGCCGCCGACCACCAGCAGCCGGTGTTCATCTCCCAAAATATGGCGCTCGACCAAGACCTCACTGCCTTCGGCCTCAGCCAACGCAAAAGCGGCTTCGACTTCTGCTTGGGTGTACAGCTCTAGCGACACACCACGGGCGTGGTTACCGTCAACCGGTTTGACGCACACTGGCAGGCCGATGTCTTGCGCTGCAGACCAAGCCTCTTGCGCCGAAGCCACATTACGGCCTTCGGGCACGGGCACGCCACAGTTGGCCAGCAAACTTTTGGTCAGGTCTTTGTCTTTGGAAATACCTTCGGCAATGGCGCTGGTTTGATCGGTTTCGGCCGTCCAAATCCGACGCTGGCTGGCGCCATAGCCCAGCTGGACCAAGTTGCCCTCGTTCAAGCGGATGGCCGGAATGCCGCGTTCCGCAGCGGCATTGACGATGCAGGCCGTGCTGGGCCCGATGCACAGACTGTCGACCATTTGGGTCAAATCAGCAACCGTTTGGGCCACCGGGTAGTCGCGGTCTTCGATCGCCGCCATGACCAGATCGCGGGCGGCTTGCAAGGCGGCGCGGCTGACGGCTTCGTGCCGGGTGCGGATCACGACTTTGTAGATGCCGCGCACGCCGGCTTCGCGGGCTTTGCCGAAACCGGTCTGCATGCCAGCGCGGTTTTGTAATTCAAGGGCCACATGCTCCATGATGTGACCGGGCCAAGTGCCTTCTTCTAAACGCTTTAAGAATCCACCACGTTCGCCAACGCTGCAGCGGTGTTCGATCAAACCGGGCAACATGGCTTGCAAGCGCTGGTTGAAGCCGGGCAGGGTGTTGGATGGGCAGTCTTCAAGGACACCAATGTCGATCCACGCTTCCATGACAGGACGGTAAGTCCAAATATTGGGCCCACGCAAATGCGTCATGCGAAGAAATTGAATGTCTTTAGCGCTCATGGGCGACGCCACTTTGGGGGCATTGACGTGTAACGATAGAATATCTTGATGGTTGCTGCACTGGCAAAATTCTTCCGATAAACAAGGCGAATGGACGGTGTCTTGGCCGCTCTTTTTCTTAGCCGCCAACACCTGTTGACTCTTGTTGCTTGAACCTTTATGACCCCCAACGCCCTTACGCCCAATAACTTGCTGGGGTTGCCTTCTGACTGGCGCGATCAGGGTGTTTTGCAGGTTCATCCTGATGAAAACGTTTCAGCTAGCTTAGAAGTTGACCTGAACGACAATTTAAATTTTGTTAAAACCCTTCTGATTCTGACCGATCAACGGGTCATCTCCGGCGATTTATCGCAAAAAAACTGGCCTTCTTGGCCGTTTGACCCCTTGCAAACCTTGGTATTGAGCGATCACGCGGGCGTTGGCACTTTGACTTTGCACGCCGAGGGTCAGCGTTTGGCGGCTTGGCGCTTCACTTTGGGCCGCTTGCCTGCGGTGTTGCGTTTCAAAACGCAGTTTGAAGAGTTGCACCAATCCGCGTCTTCAAATGCGGTCAACGGGCAAACGGGTGAGCCGGCGCAAGGCGTTTTGCCCGACGACATTTGTCCGGTCTGCCAAAGCCCGATTGACGCTGCCGAGGACGACTGCCCAGTGTGCGCTGAAAAAGAGCATAGCCCGACGTCGACGTTGACGCTCTTCAAGTTGTGGCTTTTTGCCAAGCCCTACCAAGGCCAGTTGCTGCTGGGCTTTGCCTTGACTTTGGCCGCCACGGCCGCGACTTTGGTGCCGCCTTACCTGACCATGCCTTTGATGGACGAGGTCTTGATCCCTTACCAAAACGGCGCGCATATAGATCCCGTCACGGTGTCTTGGTATCTGCTGGGTTTGTTTGGCTCGGCCTTTGTGGCTTGGGGTTTGGGTTGGATCAAAACCTACATCTTGTCCTTGGTGTCTGAGCGGATTGGCGCCGACTTGCGCACCACCACTTACGAGCACTTGATGAAGTTGTCGCTCGAATATTTCGGCGGCCGGCGCACGGGTGATCTGATCGCCCGGATTGGCAGCGAAACCGACCGCATCAATGTCTTTTTGTCCTTGCACTTGCTGGACTTCGCCACCGATGTGCTGATGATTTTGATGACGGCCATCATTTTGTTTTTTATCAACCCGGCCTTGGCGTTGGTCACGTTGCTGCCCTTGCCCTTCATTGGCTGGCTGATTCATATTGTGCGTGAGCGATTGCGCACCGGTTTTGAAAAGATCGATCGGGTCTGGTCTGAGGTGACCAACGTCTTGGCCGACACCATACCGGGTATTCGGGTGGTCAAAGCCTTTGCCCAAGAAGACCGCGAAGCACAGCGTTTCAACGACGCCAACAAACACAACTTGGCAGTCAACGACCGCTTGAACCGGGTCTGGTCCTTGTTCGGACCGACCATCACCTTTGTGACCGAAATTGGTTTGCTAGTGGTTTGGGCGTTTGGTATTTGGCTGGTTTCTAAAAATCAAATCACGGTCGGTGTGTTGACGGCTTTTTTGGCCTACATAGGGCGTTTTTATGCGCGCCTTGATTCGATGAGCCGGATCGTCTCCAGCACCCAAAAAGCGGCGTCTGGCGCCAAGCGGATCTTTGAAATACTGGACCATGTCTCCAGTGTGCCGGAACCTAAAAATCCTCAGCCCATGCCGGATGTGCAAGGTCGCCTGAACTTGTCGAATGCTGATTTCAGGTACGGCAACCGCGCCGTGATTCGCCAACTGAGCCTGGACATTCAGCCGGGCGAGATGATCGGTCTGGTCGGCCACAGCGGTTCTGGTAAGAGCACCTTGGTGAATTTGATTTGCCGTTTCTACGATGTCACCGAAGGCAGCATTGCGCTGGATGGTGTCGATATTCGGCAGTTCAGCGTGAGTGATTACCGTCGCAATATTGGGCTGGTGCTACAAGAGCCATTTTTGTTTTTTGGCACAGTATCCGACAACATTGCTTACGGCAAACCAAATGCCTCACGGCAAGAAATCGTGGCGGCGGCGCGCGCCGCCCATGCGCACGAATTTATTCTGCGCATGCCACAAGGTTACGACTCGCTGGTTGGCGAGCGCGGCCAGGGTTTGTCGGGTGGCGAACGCCAACGTATCTCGATTGCCCGGGCTTTGCTGATCAACCCGCGCATTTTGATTTTGGACGAAGCGACGTCATCGGTGGACACCGAAACCGAAAAAGAAATTCAAAATGCTTTGGATAATTTAGTGCGTGGACGCACCACCATTGCGATTGCCCACCGCTTGTCGACCTTGCGCAAAGCCGACCGTTTGGTGGTGATGGACAAAGGCCAGATTGTGGAGGTCGGCCCACACGACGACTTGATTGCGGCACAAGGCGCTTACTGGCGCTTGTACGAAGCCCAGCAGCGCCAAGCCGAAGCTGAAGGCGCTGTGTTGCGCGAGTTACCCATCGTCGATGCTGCGCCCTTGAGCGCGCCCGTGGCTGTGCCACACAGCGCAAAGGATGTTTTGTGAGCACGCTGAATTTTGAGTTTGACTGCGACGCGGCTGGCCACTGGTTTTATGTCTCTGACCAAGGCGTTCGCCATGAGCAGGTCATCGCTGTCAGGGCCTTTCCCGTGGCCGCGCCGGATGAAGGTGTGTCCTTGGTGGACACCGAAGGCCATGAGCTGCTGTGGATCGCGGCTTTGAACGACTTGTCAGCTGCTTTGCGTGCCAAGGTGTTGCGCGCGCTGACTCAGCGCGAGTTCATGCCGCGCATCTTGAAACTTAACGGCGTTAGCAGTCTGGTCGCGCCTTGCACATGGGACATCGAAACCGATCGGGGCAATACCAGTTTGGACCTTAAAGGCGAGGAAGACATCCGCCGTTTGTCGGCTACCGTGTTGCTTGTCACCGACGGCCACGGCGTGCAATTTTTGATTCGCGATCTAGCCCAGATGGACAGACATTCACGCAAGTTGCTGGATCGGTTTCTGTAAGGGCTGTGATCCGCCGCATTGCCCACCTCGACATGGACGCTTTTTTTGCGTCTATCGAGTTGTTGCGCTACCCGCAATTGAAGGGCCTGCCGGTGGTCATTGGCGGTGGTCGGCGGCGGGTTGACGAAGCCTTGCGAGAAGCTCAGGGGGAACGCGCACTGCGCTTCATTCCCGTCGACGACTTTCCCCGGCTCAAGGACTATGTGGGGCGCGGCGTCATCACCACGGCGACCTATGCCGCCCGGCAGTTTGGCGTCGGCTCGGCCATGGGCATGATGAAGGCCGCCAGACTCTGCCCTGAGGCGATTGTGTTGCCGGTGGATTTTGACGAAGTGCGCAAGTACTCGCGAGCCTTCAAAGAGGCGATTCGGGACGTCGCTCCGCTGGTGGAAGACCGGGGCGTTGACGAGGTCTACATCGACTTCACCGACGTACTTGGCGGTCAGCGCGACGGCGGCCGGTCGCTGGCGCGGCTGCTTCAACGCAGCATTCTGGAGAAGACCGGCCTGACTTGTTCCATCGGTGTTGCGCCGAACAAACTCATCGCAAAAATGGCCAGCGAGTTCAACAAGCCGAATGGCATTTCGATTGTTCAGGAGGCCGACCTGCAAAGCATGATCTGGCCGCTGGCCTGTCGCAAGATCAACGGCATTGGTCCGAAGTCTGATGCGAAGCTGGCGGCGCTGAACATCCACACGATTGGTGAGCTGGCGGCGCAAGAGATCGGCTGGCTGATCGACCACTTTGGACAAGCCACTGGGGCTTGGATGCATGACGCTGCTTGGGGCCGCGACACGCGGCCAGTGGTGACTGAAAGTGAGCCGGTGTCGATGAGCCGTGAGACGACTTTTGAGCGTGATCTGCACGCGGTACGCGACAAAGCGGAGCTGGGAGCTGTGTTCACACGGCTGTGCGAGAAGGTGGCCGAAGACCTGCAACGCAAGGGCTACGTGGGCAAGACCATCGGCATCAAGCTGCGCTATGACAACTTCCAAAGTGTCACCCGCGACCAGACACTGACGCACTACACGGCCGATGCCACAACCATTCGGCAGACCGCTGGCTTAGCGCTCAAGCGCGTGCCTTTGACCAAAAAACTGCGGCTGCTAGGCGTGCGTGTTGGCACTTTGGTGAAGGCAGAAGACGCAACGTCGCCAGCTTCAGTGGTTGGGGTCTCTGAAAAGCCTGCGCCGCCTTACACGGATCAACTCTTTTAAAGCCTGTTCATTGGCGCGCAGTGCGCACCGCCGCTGGCAACGCCTGCGGGTAGCTGGTGCGAAACGGGTTGATGTCCAGGCCACCGCGCCGCGTGTAGCGAGCAAATACAGCCAGCTTGGCCGGTTTGCAGCGGCGCCATATGTCCATGAAAATCCGCTCGACACACTGCTCATGAAACTCGTTGTGATTGCGAAAACTCACCAAGTATTGCAGCAGACCTTCTTGGTCAATTTGCGGGCCGGTGTAGCTGATTTGCACACTGCCCCAATCTGGCTGGCCGGTCACCAGGCAATTACTTTTGAGCAAATGGCTGGTCAGCACTTCACTCACCGGCGCTTCGTCTGCATCGGCTTTTAACAGATCAGGCGCGGGTGTGTAGCGCGTGCACTCGACGTCGAGCCGGTCGAGATTCAAGCCATCGAGTTCTTGCAAGGGTTCCCGGTCAAACAAGTCGGGCAGCAGCAGTTTGACGCCCAACGAGGGCGGTGCGCTGGCCGTTGCTGGCAGCACCGCACCGCGCCAAGCGGCTTCGCTGAGGTCGCGCCTGAGCAGCGCCAGCACTTCGGCGGCATCGGCAAAGCGGCTGTTGTTGAAGCTGTTGAGGTAGAGCTTGAAGGACTTGCTCTCGATGATGTTGGGCGTTTCACACGGCACCACCACTTGCGCCAGCGCCACCTGCGGTTTGCCGCGCAAGTTGAGCCAGCTGAGCTCATAGGCGGTCCACATGTCGGCGCCAAAAAAAGGCGCTTGCGCGGCGACGCCGATCTCTTCTCGTTTGCCCGCACGGGCGATAGGAAACAGCAGCGACGCATCGTATTCATCCGCATAGGCAGAGGCTTTGCCCAGCTGGGATTGTTCAGGGGAGTTCATGGCGTGTCCTCAGTCAAGGCTTCAAATAAATTCGCGTTCGCGCAGCCATTTGGTGGCGATCCACTTGTCGCCGCTGACCACTGGCGCGCCACCATGCAGGGTTCGGCTGACGGGGTGCGGCTGGCTGTAGCTGAAAAAAACCGCGTTGCCGCACTTGGGCACAACCGCCAAAGCCACGTCAGGAAAGACGGTGGCACCGCCGGCCTCGGGCTCGTTCAAGTACATCACCAACGTGGCCACGCGCTGGCCGCCGCGCTGCAAAATGCTCGCCGTGCCGGGCTCGGCAGGGTCAAAATAATCATAGTGCGGCTTGTACTCCGCACCGGGGCCATAGCGCAGCACTTGCAAGCCTTCGCCGTTTTGCACCGGCCACCCGAGCAGCTCGCCAATACGCGCTTCAATGCGACTGATGAGCGCGCTCTCGCCGCGTTCAAAAAACATGCCTTCGCTGGTCCGTGCCTGGTTGGTTTCTTCGCCGCCGGTCTTCACGTCGACCGTGAGTGAACGCGACATGCGCGGGGCGGCTGCATCGATCAGCGCCTGACATTCTTCGGGGCTCAGCAGGCCTTCGAGCACCAACAGAGGCGGGTCTTGCAGCACCGTGATGGCGTTGACTTGTCGGTCGCCCGCGTGCAGCGCCAAGCGTTCACCAGCTTGCGCCGGCCAAGGCACGGGCAGCGGGAAGGGCAAGTTATTTGCCGCCACGAAGGCCGGCATGGCCAGCAGATGCCGGGCCGCTGCCTCACCCCAACCAGCGTCGAGCAGCGACTTCAGCAACTGGTCCGGACCAAAGCCAGCGGCTCGCTGCTCGGCCAGCCACGCACTCACGGCGGGTGTGATGTCTTGCTCGACGGCGTTGTTTGTGCTCACGGGGAAGCTCCTTGAGATCCGGGTGGATCAGGACGATTGACGGCGAAACACCAGACGGTCGTGCTCAGACACATCAGGTGAAAAGACATAGCCCTCAAGGTCAAAGGATTCCAGTTTTTTCACACTGTTCAGCTTCTTTTCCACCGCGTAGCGCACCATCAAACCGCGTGCGCGCTTGGCCATGAAGCTGATGATTTTGTACTGGCCGGCTTTGAGTTCTTGAAACACGCAAGTCACCACGCGGGGTTTCAAAGCTTTGCGGTCAACCACCTTGAAATACTCTTCGCTGGCGAGATTGACAACCACCGGCGAGGCATCGGCCGCCGCGCGTTCGTTCAGGTAATTGGAAATCTCACTGCCCCAAAACTGATACAGATTTTTGCCACGCGCCGTCGCCAGCGCGGTGCCCATTTCAAGCCGGTAAGGCTGCATCCAGTCCAGCGGCCGCAGCACGCCATACAGCCCGCTCAAGATGCAGACATGCGCTTGCGCCCACTGCAAATCCGGCTCGCTGAGGGTCTTGGCATTCAGCCCTTCGTAGACATCACCGTTGAAGGCCAGCGCAGCCTGCTTGGAATTTTTGGCAGTGAATTTTGGCGACCACGCCTCGTAGCGTGCCACGTTGAGGCCAGACAACTTGTCAGAGAGTTTCATCAAACTGCTGATCTGCTGCGGCGACTGCGTCTTCAGCACCTCAATCAACTCGGCCGATTGACTCGTGAAAAGCGGCTGCGTGTGGCTGGCCACGTGCGCAGGCGTCTCGTAATCAAGGGCTTTGGCTGGGGAAAGAAGAAACAGCATGGGCAGTAGGGTGTGGGTGCAGACGAAGCTCAGACTTTACGCTGTCGGAAATGTCCCCGGCAGCAAAATACTTTTGTCGACGGTTTGAATGTCGGTGCGGCCGCAAAACGCCATCGTGATGTCGAGTTCTTTGTGGATGATTTGCAGCGCTTTGCTGACGCCAGCTTCGCCCATGGCGCCCAAGCCGTAGACCATGGCGCGGCCGATCAAAGTGCCACGCGCGCCCAAAGCCCAGGCCTTCAGAACGTCTTGGCCGGAGCGGATGCCGCCATCCATCCAAACTTCGATGTCTGAGCCGACAGCGGCGACGATGGCGGGCAACGCCTCGATGCTGGACTGTGCGCCGTCGAGTTGACGGCCGCCGTGGTTGCTGACGACGATGGCGTCGGCACCGCTTTGCACCGCGAGTTTGGCGTCTTCAACGTCTTGGATGCCCTTGAGAATCAGTTTGCCGCCCCAGCGCTCTTTGACCCAGGCCACGTCGGCCCATGACAAGGTTGGATCGAACTGTTCGTTGGTCCAGGCCGACAGCGAGCGCATGTCGCTGACGCCTTTGACGTGGCCGACCAAATTGCCAAAGGTGTGCCGGCGCGTACCCGCCATGCCGAGGCACCAACGCGGCTTGGTCATCAGGTTGATGATGTTGGCGAGGGTTGGTTTGGGCGGCGCAGTCAGGCCGTTTTTCAAGTCTTTGTGGCGCTGGCCAATGACTTGCAAATCAAGCGTCAACACCAAGGCAGTGCAGCCGGCTTTGCGGGTACGCTCAATCATGGCGGCCATGGCGTTGCGGTCGCGCATCATGTACAGCTGAAACCAAAAAGGCGCTTGGGTGTTGGCTGCAATGTCTTCGATCGAGCAAATGCTCATGGTCGACAAGATGAATGGAATGCCGAATTTTTCAGCGGCCTTGGCCGCTTTGATTTCACCATCGGCATGCTGCATGCCCGTCAGCCCGACCGGCGCAATCGCCACCGGCATTTTCACATTGATGCCGACCATTTGGGTGGCGGTGCTGCGGTTTTCCATGTTGACGGCGACGCGCTGGCGCAGCTTGATTTTTTGGAAATCGGTTTCGTTGGCGCGGTACGTGCCTTCCGTCCACGAGCCGGAGTCGGCGTAGTCGTAAAACATGCGGGGGACGCGCTTTTCAGCCAGTACGCGCAGGTCTTCAATGTTGGTGATCACGGGCATGGTTCTGGTTTCCTTGTGCTTGTCTCAGATGTGATTGTCATTATGAAGGTCGTCCCTTTCGCTGCTCCCGTCACTGCGAGCGAAGCGCGGCAGTCCATGGCTCTTGCGTTACTGCAAACGCCCGCGATGCCGCGCAATCTGGGCCCGCACTTGCGCTGGGGCTGTGCCGCCCAAAGTGTTGCGGGCGTTCAAAGAGCCGCGCAGGCTCAAGACTTCGTAGACGTCTTCCTCGATTTTAGGGTTGAAACTTTGCAGTGTGGCCAGTGGTAGCTCAGACAGGTCAACGCCTTGACCAATGGCGGTTTTGACCGCGTGGGCGACGGCTTCGTGGGCGTCACGGAAAGGCAGGCCTTTCTTGACCATGTAGTCCGCCAAGTCGGTGGCGGTGGCGTAGCCCTTCAAGGCGGCGCGTTCCATGGCTTCAGCTTTGACGGTGATGCCGCCCACCATCTCGGCAAAAATGCGCAGCGTGTCTTTCAGCGTGTCGACGGTGTCGAACAGTGGCTCTTTGTCTTCTTGGTTGTCTTTGTTGTAGGCCAGTGGTTGGCCCTTCATCAGCGTCACCAAACCCATCAAATGGCCG
>Ga0075464_10000483_pt1 | contig 17453 bp, 16 predicted proteins | sample DEB19_08_DNA_5_FD_75068 | JGI IMG/M metagenome (GOLD analysis project Ga0075464, IMG submission 75068) | Aqueous microbial communities from the Delaware River and Bay under freshwater to marine salinity gradient to study organic matter... | ecosystem: Environmental > Aquatic > Marine > Coastal ...
AAACAGGATTACAAGGTCTTCAAGGTATTCAAGGTTTTACAGGATTACAAGGTCTTCAAGGTCCTCAAGGTCCTCAAGGTCCTCAAGGTCCTCAAGGTATTCAAGGTTTCACAGGAGAAACAGGATTACAAGGTCTTCAAGGTCCTCAAGGTTTTACAGGATTACAAGGTTTCACAGGAGAAACAGGATTACAAGGTCTTCAAGGTATTCAAGGTTTCACAGGACCTACAGGATTACAAGGTCTTCAAGGTCCTCAAGGTCTTCAAGGTCTTCAAGGTTTCACAGGAGAAACAGGATTACAAGGTCTTCAAGGTCCTCAAGGTTTCACAGGACCTACAGGATTACAAGGTCTTCAAGGTCCTCAAGGTTCTACAGGAGAAACAGGATTACAAGGTCTTCAAGGTCTTCAAGGTCCTCAAGGTCCTCAAGGTCCTCAAGGTCTTCAAGGTTTCACAGGAGAAATAGGATTACAAGGTCTTCAAGGTCTTCAAGGTCTTCAAGGTTTCACAGGAGAAATAGGATTACAAGGTCTTCAAGGTCTTCAAGGTTCTACAGGAGAAACAGGATTACAAGGTCTTCAAGGTCCTCAAGGTCTTCAAGGTTCTACAGGAGAAACAGGATTACAAGGTCCTCAAGGTCCTCAAGGTCTTCAAGGTTTCACAGGAGAAACAGGATTACAAGGTCCTCAAGGTTTCACAGGAGAAACAGGATTACAAGGTCCTCAAGGTTTCACAGGAGAAACAGGATTACAAGGTCCTCAAGGTATTCAAGGTCCTCAAGGTATTCAAGGTATTCAAGGTCTTCAAGGTATTCAAGGTTTTACAGGAGAAACAGGATTACAAGGTCCTCAAGGTTTTACAGGATTACAAGGTCTTCAAGGTATTCAAGGTATTCAAGGTCTTCAAGGTATTCAAGGTATTCAAGGTTCTACAGGAACAATAGGTCCAACAGGTCTAAGTAATGATTCATACTTGATATCAGTTGGTGTAACTGGTTTAGCTTTACTTTCATATAATTTAGCTATTGGTAAAACAGGTTCAACAGCTGCCTTAGATGTATCAGGAAACATAATTTCAAGCAAAGACTCAATAATTAATACATTAACAGTTGGTTTAGGAGGAGGTAACATAGCATCAAATACAGCAGTTGGATTAAACGGATTAAAAAATAATACAACAGGTTTTTTGAATACAGCAATTGGTTGGTCTTCATTATCATTGAATACAACTGGAAGTTACAATACAGCAGTTGGTAATCAATCATTATCTGCTAGTACAAGTGGCAGTTACAATACAGGAGTTGGTCAACGTGCATTAACTGCAAATGTAACTGGTATCGCTAATGTAGCGATTGGTTATCAATCATTATATAACAATACAAATTCGTATAATACATCAGTTGGTATGGAAGCATTATTTACAAATACATCTGGAAGCAATAATGTAGGAATTGGATATAGAGCATTAACAAAAAATTCAACTGGAGCTGGTAATACAGCACTTGGTACTAGTTCATTAATTAATAATACAACTGGAAATAATAATACAGCAAGTGGAACTACTAGTTTGAATGTTAATACAACTGGATGGGACAACACAGCAATTGGACATGATACTTTGAGAGGAAATTACACTGGTTCATTTAATACAGCGATTGGTCGCAGAGCATTAGTTTCAAATACAACAAGTAATAATACAGCATTAGGTTATGAATCAGGAATAGCAAACACAACAGGAACAAATAATACATTTTTGGGTTATAAAGCAGACGCAAATGCTGGAACATATAGTAATTCAACCGCATTAGGAGCAAACGCACAAGTAAGTGCAAGTAACCAAGTAGTAGTAGGTGGAATAGGAACCACAACAGTATATATTCCATATGGGGATTTAAATGTAGCTAATAATTGTTCTGCGATTTCATTTACAAATACTTCAGATTATAGAGTAAAAGAAAATGTTATGACAATAAACAAAAACAATCCAAATTTTACGATAGATAACCTAAGACCAGTAACATACACAAATATTTTATCAGAAAAACAAGATGTAGGTTTAATAGCTCACGAATTACAAGAACAATATCCATTCCTAGTAATAGGTGAAAAAGATGGACCGCAAAATCAATCAGTGAATTATATAGGATTAATTCCAATTTTAATAAAAGAAATACAAGAATTAAAAGAAAGAGTAAAAATATTAGAATCCAATCCACCTTTATGAAAAGTGGAGCAAAAAATATAAAAAATTTTCATAACGAAGTAAAAAAAGTAGAAATAAAGTTTTGCTCTACTTTTTTAAAGTAGAAATAAAGTTTTGCTCTACTTTTTTAAAGTAGAAAAAATTGATTAATAAAATCATAATAAAGATAAATCAATAATAATAATATCTCAATGGAACTTTCAAAAGAACAACAATTAGCATTCGATAAATATATTAAAGGCAATAATATATTTATCACAGGACCTGGTGGTTCAGGAAAATCCGCATTAATAAGAAAAATAAAAGAACATTCCAAAAAAGAAATCCAAGTTTGCGCCCTTACTGGTTGTGCGGCGGTTTTACTCAATTGTAAAGCAAAAACACTCCATTCATGGTCAGGAATTGGATTAGGAAATGGAACAATAGAACAAAATATAAAAAAAATATTGGGAAATCGTTACAAAAAAGAAATGTGGAAAAACACAGACATACTAATAGTAGATGAGGTAAGTATGTTATCATTAAAATTATTCAATATGTTAAATGAAATAGGAAAAGTAGTAAGAAAAAATCCAAGACCATTTGGAGGTATCCAGCTAATATTTTCAGGTGATTTTTATCAATTGCCTCCAGTAGGAAACAAAGACGAACCAGAAACAATGTGTTTTTGTTTTGAAAGTGATAATTGGAACAGCATTTTCAGTCCAGATTGTCAAATTCAATTAATAAAAATATTCAGGCAAACAGATGAAACTTATTCATCTATTTTAAACCAAATACGCGAAGGTAAAATAAAAAAGAAATCAAATGAGCTTCTCCTACAATATGTAGGCAGAGAACCCGACGAAAATTTGTTAGTTGAACCAACAAAGCTTTTTCCAACAAAGAACAAAGTAGAATATATAAATAATTCTAAGATGGTCTCTTTAGATAGTGAAGAAAAAGAATACACTGTAAAGCAAATCTTAGATTTGGAAATGACAGCCGAAGAAAAACGATTAAGATTACAATATACGAGAGAAAATATTCAAACAGAGTTGGATTTCTTAACAGGAAATTTAATGTGTGATAAAAATTTAAAATTAAAAGTAGGAGCGCAAGTAATGTGTATAATAAATATTCAACTACCGAATGATGAGATGATATGTAACGGAAGTCAAGGAATTGTTACAAGATTTTGTCCGACAACAAATTTTCCATTTGTTAAATATAATAATGGAATTGAAATGGTAATGAGTAAACATGTTTGGCCAAGTGAAAACATACAAGGAATAGGAGTTTCCCAAGTGCCGCTAATTTTGGCATGGGCATTGACAATTCACAAATCGCAAGGCGCGACGCTAGATACTGCGGAAATAGATGTTGGAAGTGGAATATTTGAATGTGGTCAAACGTATGTTGCGCTTTCGAGGGTAAAATCATTAAGTGGATTATATTTGACATCATTTGATGTGAGAAGAATAAAAATAAATTCAAAGGTAAAAGAATATTATGATTCATTAACTTTATTTCAAAAGCAAGAAGAAATAAAAGAAATAAATCCATTTTCCAATTATAATTATCAAATATCAGATAAATAAAAAGAAAAAAAGAAAAAGAAAAGAAAAAACTAAAAAGTTAGTCAAAGTTAATAAAATATAATAAATAATGCTTACCTTTTTTATTTTCCCTTTTCATTTTTTAAACCTATAAACAATAATTTAATTAGTTAGACAAATATATATTTTTTTTGTTTGTTTGTTTGTTTGACTCCATCTTTTTTAAAGATGGATTTTTTAAAGATGGATTTTTTAAAGATGGATTTTTTAAAGATGGATTTTTTAAAGATGGATTTTTTTAAAAGATGGATTCGTGACGACGGCAAGACCCTTTCATTTGAAAGTTAAAAGGCATTTTGATAACTCGTTCTTCTTTTTTTTCTTCAACTTGAACTAATTCTGACATTTTTTCATAACGTTTTTCTCTTTCTGACACGTAAAATGAATTACATAATTGTGCGTCAACATCATCTATATATAGTTCGTCTTCTGAAACAGCATCAACTTGTCGAAGTCTTGAACTCTGATAATGATTCGTTTCATAATGTAGAACAGGACTAGGAGTTTCCTCAAGAGGAGGAGGAGCAACAATAACAGGAGGCTGATAGTTTGAAATGATTATTCTCAGCTTGCCAAATAGTTCACTGTCTCCTAATTCAAATGATTCTTCATCTTGAAATTCTTCATGGTCGAATAAAAGTATTGACTTTACAAGCTCTGCCATAGTAACGCCTCGTTGAACTAATTTTTCAACAATGTAATCAACAGAGGGTCTTTGAACAGCAACTTCAACTTCTTCTTCTTCATCCAAAACAGAATCTTCTTCTTCATCAACTTCTTCTCCTTCGGCGCGCTGGAATAGCCATCTAGCTCCTCTAAGAACATTGTCATTGTAATCAGGTCCTTCTTCTTCTTCTTCATCAATGGAAAACTCATCATACTCTTCATCGCTATTATCCGCTGGTTCTTCGGCCATAGTAGTTCGGCAATAAGGACATCCAAACCCATTATGAGAAATATTTTTCATTAAACAACTAGTATGAAAACAATGTCCGCACTCAGTAGTAACTTTATTTTTTTCTTTAATTTCGTCCATACAAATAGGACATTCAATAACTTCAACATTTTCTTCTTTGGTATTAATAGTTTGGTTCATCATTTTAAAATTTTAAAGCTTTGGGAAATAATACTATTAGAAGAAAATAAAAAAAGTATTTCAATTTTTTTATTTTTAATATAAAGCAAACAACGCTAAAAAATTATTTTTTTCAACCTTTTTTACGAAGTTATAGAAAGGTTGAGCCAAAATTCTACTGTAGTCTTTTAGATTTTTTATTTTTCTTAGATTTTTTATTTTTCTTAGATTTTTTATTTTTCTTAGATTTTCTAGATTTTAATTTTAATACAAGACGGTGACGATATTTTCCACCTAGTTGAAGAGACATCATATTATGGTGTATTTCATTTTCATTTACGAATCCATTTTTTTTATAAAAATCAACAGCAGATTCAGCAGCAAATAAAGTAATTTTTCTTATTCCTTCTTGTTTACACACATCTATAACACTTTTAATTAATATTCCTCCTCCTCCAGATTTAGTAACTTGATTGCTACATAAAACATTAATATCTAAATTTTTATATTCGTAATCCTCATAATTAAACGCAAGTATTGCTCGAATATCATTACCAGATTCAATTTCTTCAAAATTATCTCGTGTTGATAATATTAAAACTGTTTCATAGCCCCTAGTATGTCCAGCTACAGTTGATGTACTTATTCCGAGGGAGTCACCTTTTTCGTTTACATATTTGCAAAATGTTTCATTTTTATCATTACGTACTTCTAAAATTAATTGAACTATTTTATCACAGTTATCTTGAGTAATTGGTTGAAATCCAAAATTATCAACTAATTTAGTTTCTATGCTTGTATGTTGTGGAAGTTTATATCTGGAAGAAGTATCTTTAAAACAAATAAATAACCCCATTATATAAATATTGATATTAAAACAAAGTTTCAGTAGAATTTTATCTAAACCTTTCTATAACTTCGTAAAAAGGTTGAAAAAAATAAATTTTGAGTAATCAAAAAAAATATATAAAATATAAAAAATTGAAATACTTTTATAAAAATGTATAAAAAGTATTTTAGCCCCAACAAGCAACTTAAAGTTTATTAAAAATGTTTCAAAATATTATTACTCCACCAATTAACTTTTCAATTGAGATTGAAAGTTTATACATTGCTCATGTGTTTCCAAATATTCACAAGAAAAAAATTGCGCAATTATTTGAAAAAATGTTCTTAGCCAATATCAAAGGCGTGGACTTCGTTACCAAGATAGGAAAAGATGGAAAGCCATACAATTCAGCATACGTTCACATTGATTCTTGGTTTGATAACAGCGCGGCAAAGCATTTTCAAGAAAAGATTCGAACCAAATCTGAAGCACTTCTCGTTTATAACGAGCCCTGGTATTGGATAGTGAATGAGAACAAATCACAAGAAAAATCAAGATTCATTCAAAAAGAAAAAAAAGAAAAGTTTGAAGAAACTCAAAAACAAATAAATGACATTATTATGTCAGAAATGCTGATTATGCTAGACAGTTTAGAAAATGATTGCGCCAAAAACAACAAAAATAATAAACGCAACAAAAGGATAGACTCAATAAACAAAGAATACGAAAAAATTCTTCAAATTCGAGAATAAAGATGAAGACAAAGAATAAAGATGAAGACAAAGAATAGTGTAGTTTTATAGATATTATATTTAAATATATTTTATAAGTAATTAATTAAATACTTCAAAAATAAAAGAGAAAACTTTCTATATTAGTAGAAGGTAATCCTTTTTTATTTTTTATTTTTTATTTTTTATTTTATAATTTATAAACAATTATAAACAATTATAAACAATTATAAATAATAATAAAATTGAATCATTTTAAAACTTTAAAATATATTTAAAGATAATTAAACAAACATATTCATATCAAATGTCTTATAACAAAAAATTTATTGAAGTTCTAGAAAAATTATCAAATATAATGTTGAAAAAAGGTGAGGCTTTTAGAGCACGAGCTTATCAAAAAGCTCAAGAATTTATTATCTCGTATCCAAATAATATTACAAGTTTAAATGATTTAATTGGCAAACCAAATATTGGACCTGCTGTATTAGAAAGGTTAGAAGAATTCATTGTTACAGGCACTTTACAAATAATAGAAAGAGAGAAAAATAATCCTGTAAATGTATTATCAGATGTGTATGGTATTGGCCCAAAAAAAGCCCAGGAGTTAGTAGAGCAAGGAATAACAACAATTGAACAATTACGTGCTAATCAACATCAATTATTAAATGAAACACAAAAAGTAGGTCTGAAATATTATGAAGATATTTTAAAGCGTATACCACGTCAAGAAATAGAATGTTACAACACACTATTCAAAAATATTATTTTAGAAAACTCAAATTACGAAATTGTTGGTTCTTATAGGCGTAGAGCAGAAAATTCTGGTGATATTGATGTAATTATCACATCAGACTCAGCACAAAATTTCATAAAATTTATTGACACATTAATTAAACAAAAAATTATTATTGAAGTTCTTTCTAGGGGTCCTTCTAAATGTCTTGTTATCGCAAGAATAACTCCATCATCAATCGCAAGGCGAGTAGATTTCTTATACACATCTAAAGAAGAATATCCTTTTTCAGTACTATATTTTACTGGAAGTAAGATTTTTAATACGATTATGCGAAATCAAGCTCTAACAATGGGGTTAACAATGAATGAGCATGGTCTTTATAAAATGGAAAATAAAAAAGAAAAAGGAGAAAAAGTTGAACACCAATTTTACTCAGAGCAAGACATATTTAAATATTTGAATATGGAATACAGAGAACCATGGGAACGCACAGATAGTCGCTCATTTAAAGAAATCACTGAAAAAAAGGCACTACTACCAGAGAAAAAGAAAAAATTAATAATCGAAGGAGATTTAAATGAAATAACAGGAATAAAGATAACAGAATTTACAAAAAAATTCAAAAAAGATGGAACAAATGTGTTAAACCTGCTAAGCGCAAGTGATTTTGTTTATATTTTAAGAGAATTAACAAAGGCATATCATAATCAAACACCTTTGCTAACTGATACTGAATATGATATTGTTAGAGATTATTTTGAAATAAAATATCCTGAATCCTATTCTTCTTGGAGCAAAGAAGTTGGAGCACCAGTTGAACAAAACAAAAATAAGGCCATCTTACCTTATGAAATGGGGTCAATGGATAAAATTAAACCTGATACAAATATATTATTATCTTGGACAAAAAAGTATCAAGGCCCTTATGTATTATCGTGTAAAATAGATGGGGTAAGTGGATTATATTCAACTGAAGGGTCAACGCCAAAATTATACACTAGAGGAGACGGAAAGGTTGGGCAAGATATAAGTTATTTAATTCCGTATTTAAATTTACCAAAAAATAAAGGATTAGTGATTAGAGGTGAGTTTATTATTTTAAAAAGTGTGTTTGAAACAAAATATAAAAATGAATTTGCGAATCCAAGAAATATGGTTGCCGGAATTATAAATCATAAAACTGTTGACAAGAATAAAATATCAGATGTTCATTTCGTCGCATATGAGGTAATTAAACCTATTTTAAATCCAAACGAACAAATGGAATTTTTAAAAAATAATTTGAAAACGGAATGCGTATTAAATAGATTAGAACCAACTATTTCAAATGAACTGTTATCTCAACTCTTGATAGATAATCGAAGAATGTATGATTATGAAATTGATGGAATGATTGTTACTAATAATAAAATTTATGAGAGAAAAACTGGTAATCCTGAGCACGCATTTGCGTTTAAAATGGTTTTATCTGAACAATTAGCAGAGGCAACCGTAGTAGATGTTATTTGGAGTCCTAGTAAAGATGGATATTTAAAACCGAGAGTTCAAATAATGCCAATAATGCTAGGTGGTGTAAAAATAGAATATGCTACAGGATTTAATGGTGCTTTTATACAAAATAATAAAATAGGAATTGGCGCAATAATTAAAATAGTTAGAAGCGGAGATGTGATTCCACATATTTTGAATGTGACAGTTCCAGCAACAGAACCCAAAATGCCAACCCAATCTTATAAATGGAATAGCACGAATGTAGATATTGTTATTGAAAATATGGATGAGGATGAAACAGTTAGAGAGAAAAATATCACAGGATTCTTTAAAGGAATAGAAGTGGATGGATTGGGAAGTGGAAACGTGTCAAGAATTATTGAGGCAGGGTATAATACAATCCCAAAAATAATAAATATGTCTACAGATGATTTCTTGAAAGTGGAAGGATTTAAAAATACAATGGCAAACAAAATTTACAATGGAATTAAAGAAAAATTAATTAATGCTTCTCTCATTATTCTAATGTCAGCATCCAATTTGTTTGGTAGAACCTTGGGTGAAAAGAAGATTGAGCTTATTATGAATGCGTATCCAGATATTTTAATTTCAAAAGAAACAACCCAAGAAAAAACACAAAAAATCCAAAAAGTTAAAGGAATTGCTGAAAAATCAGCAACATCGTTTGTTGAAAATATCACAATTTTTAATAATTTTATTAAAGAATGTGGTTTAGAATATAAACTTAATCAACCTAAAAATAAAAAAGAAGATAAAGATAACTCAAGTCATGTGCTTTATGACAAAACAATAATTATGACGGGATTCAGAGATAAAAATCTAGAAGAACAAATTAAAAGCGCCGGCGCAAAAATTGGTTCAAGCGTTTCAAAAAATACATTTGTTGTTATAGTAAAAAATTTGGAAGAGGATACAAGTAAGGCATCAGATGCGAAAAAACTAGGCGTAACACTAATTACTGTAGATGAGTTCAATAAAAAATATTTTTAAAATATTTTTAAAATATTAATAATACTAATAGTTATATATATATATATATATATATATATATATGAATAATTTAAGAGAAATACGTCCTGGTCGTGGCTCTGGTTTTACAGCTTTAGATACAACTACTGGTGAAAGAAGACAAATGACACGAGACGAGATTAACGCAATGTTTGAAGAAGCTCAAAGAAAAGAAGATGAAAGACAAAGAAAAGAAGATGATATGAATGGAATACCACCACCACCACCATCAGCACCACCTGTTTCTAGTGAGCAATATGGTGGTAGAAAACGTAGAAAAAGTAAAAAACCTAGGAAAAGTAGAAAAAGTAGAAAAAGTAGGAAAAATAGAAAAAGTAGGAAAAATAGAAGAAAATATTAAAATTTAAATAAAAATTATATAGATTTATTTAAATTTAGATTGTAGTTTAGTTAGTTTATTTTTTCTTTTATTCTTTTATTTCTTTTATTTCTTTTATTTCTTTTATTTCTTTTGTTTCTTTTATTTTTTGTTTTCGTGTTTTTTCTTTTTCTAATTTCACTTTTTTTATTTTAGTTTTAACGCATCTGCCGGTTTTTAAATTCAATTCCTTTCCTTCAGGACAACTTTTAGGTGTTTTTTTTAGTTTTTCCAGAGGTTCTAATTTTATCTTTGGAGTTTTCATTTTTGGAGTTTTTATTTTTTTTATTTTTTCTGTTTTAGTTTTAATACATCTACCGGTTTTTAAATTCAATTCCTTTCCTTCAGGACAGGATTTAGTCGACTTAATTTCAGGTTCTAATTTTATTACAACTTCTGGAGTTTTTTTTATTTTTTTTACTTTTTGTGTTTTAGTTTTAATACATCTACCGGTTTTTAAATTCAATTCCTTTCCTTCAGGGCAGCGTTTTTCTAGAGGTTCTAATTTTATCACAACTTTTTGTTTGAGAGTTTTCATTTTTTCAACTTTTTGTGTTTTAGTTTTAATACATCTACCTGTTTTTAAATTCAATTCTTTTCCTTCAGGACAGGATTTAGAATCTTTCTTAGGAATAGATTTAACATGTTTCAAACTACTGTTTTTTAAAGATATACTATGTGAAGTTGGTGAAGAAATTTTATTTCTATTAAAAGCATTATACATCCAATCAGCATTTTGTTTATTCGTTAATTCTTGAATTTGCTTTATTATATTTGGGTTGTATGTTTTATTTTTATTCATAATTTCTAAATCCTGATACAGTTTTTTCAATTCATCTTCTATTGTTTTAACTTTTGTTTGTAAATAAAGTGGATTTGTTGATAAATTCATTTCTAGGTTAATTAAATTTTTAAGAATATTTTCAAAGTTTATTAATTGAGGATTTGAAAAATTTTTTATTTTATTTATTGTAAGCCCATTTTTAAAAAATACTGAAAAATATTTATCAATCTTTTCATTAATAAAAACAGAATATCCTCTTATTACATTCTTCAAGTAATTTCTTTTTTCCATTTTATCCATCAATTGTAAAGTATTAAATATATAATTCATTAATACTGAGCTGGGAATTTCTGGATTTTTTAAGCACAACTCGGTAAAAAACAAACTCCAAGCCGCACAATATCCACCAGGTTCTACATCAGCTATTTTAATAAGGTCACTTAAAGATTCAAGATTTTGTAATCCATTTATGTAAGGGCAAACTTCACTTGATTCTATAAATTTAATTTGTGGTTTCTTAATTACTAGTAATTTTGCGTTTATTATTAAAATAAAATATTTCATCCATTTTTCTATTATTTTATTGATATTTTCTTTTTGGTTTGAAAAATTTTGTCCGTGTGGTTCAAAATGTTCAATTTGATTTAAATTTTTACGATAAATTAAGACATTTGCGTGTCCTCCTCCATTATCAAAAATTAATTGAACTGGAATTATTATTATTTTTGTATCTAAATTTTTGATGCAATCAAGTAATATTTTAGATAAATTTTTTAATTGGTCTTCTATTTCTTTGGTCTCTTGAGGCTCATATTTTTCACTAATTAAAATAGACATTCCTAATATTCGTCTTTTAGAATTTTTATCATGAAGAAAACAATTGCTTTTGTATTTTTTAAAAAGATATAAATAAAACATTGCTTCAACTTCGTTTGACCCAATAAAAGTTAATATTTTTTTACTTCCTGTTTTATTTAATGATTTTAATTTATTATCAATCTTTTCGTGTGGTTCATAAGGAACTGGTAATTTAATTTTAGGGGTAGGTTCCATTATATATACTGTATATTTTCTCGAAAATATTCGTAAAAATACAAATAATTATTTTTAATAGTAATTTTTAAACATAATAAAAAGAAAGTATTAAGGTATATTATAAAATGTCTAAAGTTTTTTTTCTGTTAACAACGTTTTTTTCACTCTACAGCGCTGAAAATAGCCTTCGACGAGAATTATTTAGTAAGAATATTCATAATCGTGAATTTTATGAGGAGAAATTTGTAAATTGGCTTTCTCAATTTAATATTACAAGTAATGATGGAAATCATTTTACTCATATGTTGAGCAACTTTGCGAATAATGATGATATTATTGAAACACACAATGCCAACAAAGGTAACACTTATGAATTAGGTCATAACCATTTTTCTCATATGAGTTTTGATGAATTTAAGACATATGTGCGTCTTGGATTACAAGAACGCACAGAGGAAACAGTTGCGGATTATGTTCTTGAGGCTCCCAAAGATTTGTCTGCTCTTCCTGCTAGCGTCGATTGGTCAACAAAAGGAGCAGTAACAGGTGTAAAGGACCAAGGAAATTGTGGTTCTTGCTGGTCTTTTTCTGCGACAGGAGCTTTGGAAGGTGCTTACGAAATCAAGTATGGAACTCTTGTATCTTTTTCTGAGCAAAATTTAGTCTCATGTGATACTATTGATTCTGCGTGTAACGGTGGTCTAATGGATAATGCTTTTTCTTGGACAAAGACTAATGGTGGATTATGTACCGAGTCGGGTTATCCATACACTTCTGGAACTACTGGTCAAAAAGGAGCATGTGCTACAACATGCACAAAAAATTCAGCTGTAACTCCTAAGTCTTTCACTGATGTCGCAAAAAATTCCGATTCTGCTTTAATGACTGCTATAGCTCAACAACCAGTATCTATTGCTATTCAAGCAAATCAACCTGCTTTTCAATCTTACAAAAGCGGTGTTCTAACAGGCACATGTGGCTCAAACTTGGACCATGGTGTTTTAGCCGTTGGATATGGAACGTGGACAGACGGAACAGACTATTACAAGGTAAAAAATAGTTGGGGAACAAGTTGGGGTATGAGTGGATATATTCTTATCCAAAGAGGAAATACTCAAAGATGTGGTGAGTGCGGAATTTTGTGTGGTCCTCCTAGCTTTCCAAATCTTTAAACCAAAACTATAAACCAAAACTATAAACCAAAACTATAAACAAGAATATTATAAAATAATATTATATAATGATATAATATTATGGGTGAACAATTTAATGAAGATGATAGGGAAGATTTAATGGAACGCGGATTTAATAATGGTCAAATTGAATATTTAGAATCTTTGGAAATGAATACAGAAGGATTATATTCTGATATTTGTAAAATAATGGATGATTTTGGTGATACCCCTGAACAAATAATAGAAAGTTACGAAGAAGCAAATAATAATAATAATCCTCAAGAAGAAGCACCACAGCAAGGAGGTAAAAGAAGAAGTTATAAAAAAACTAGAAGAAGTAAAAGAACTAGAAGAAGTAAAAAAAGTTATAAAAAAACTAGAAAAAGTAGAAAAAGTAGAAAAAGTTATAAAAAAAGATAATAATTTTTTAAACAAAGTTATGAATATAAATTTAAAACTCAAATTCATATTCAATAAGAGCTTTCATATCTTTTTTCATTTTATTATAAATACTAAATTTAATTTTATTTAAGGTTGATTCATTTTTAAAATCAATTCCCATTAATTTAATATTAGATTTATTATACATTTCTTCCATTTTTTCACTAAAATTAGGTTTTTCTTTATTTTTTTTATTCCATTCCAATAATACTTTGACAATTTTAAAATGAAGTTTATTTAAGAAATAAATAAGCTTCTCTCTAGATAATTCAATCCAACTATTCTCAGAATCAGTATTTTGGTTAGTGTAAACATAAATAGTATTCGTTTTCTGAATGAACGCAAACAATGAAGCCTCAGATTCATTTTTATCATAAATATTTCTTACAAATATTTCATTTAACATATCATAAAAATTCCCATTAAATAATAATTCTAAATCAGATTCTAAAATACTTATATTATCAGCTAAATTATCAAAAATTAAATCAGGTTTTAAATCCGAACTAGTATTTAACCAATCCAAAACATTTATTTTTTTCTTTTTTTTATCAACCCATTTACTCATTAGTTCTACTTTTTCTTCTAATTTATTATATTTTAATGCTAATTCTAAAAACATTTTATACATTTGTTTTGGTGATGGCATTTCCTCGTTAATTTCTTCAGTTTCCTTATCTATTCTTTTGTCTTTTTTTTTGGCTTTGTAAACAATTTCACATAAAATAATATGTTTATCATGATTTATTCGTCGTTGATATTCTTTGCCACAATATTCACAGCATAATCTAGACATAATTGAGTTATTTAAGTATTGTATGTATATTATTCTACTTACAATTAATATTTAAAAATCAATTTTATTTTAAATTGATTTTAGAAAAGCATTTTTAATGTGATAATATATATATATGTATTCAAGAACAGCCATTGTATATAAATATCCATTTGAAATACCACAAACTCTTAGAACAAAAGATAATTTTTTTTATAATCCATTTGAAGTAGCAACAAATGTAAAAGATAAAAATCCATTTTATTACAGACTTAGAAGTTGCGATACAAATTTAACTTCAAATACACCAGCAAATCAATATCAAAGATTAAAAATTATTCAAAATACGGTAAGAGTGGCTTCTTCTCTCTATACAATGAATTTAGGCGCATTAAATGCTTATACACAACCTACTTCTGATACATATAATGTATGTTGGAATCAGATGAGTGATAGACCTGTTCCAAGTATACAACAGACATATGTTGCTACAAAAGGAAGCACAGTTGGAAGTAATAGCACTAAACGCACTGTAACATGTTTAAGGCCAGGAGCCCTGTCTCCAGGTGGAATTGGTTGTGATATAAAACATAATTCGTATGACAGATATTTAAATAGACTTAAAGGAAAAGCGCCATTAAGGCGTGGAGTTATTCCTCCAAATTTTGGAGCCCCAATACCATTTAATAGAGCATTTCCAATTTATGGAGGTAAAACAACAAAAACAAGTATTGTAAGTAATTGTAATTGTCCTATTACATCTAAAAGTGATGACTCAAAAATATATAATGACCCATTATTTTATCCAGAACCTAATATTACTTGTATTTTTAAAGTTGGTGACTATGTTTACGCGACTAAAGGTAATACTACTTATTATGTTAAAGCATTAATTATTAATGAAATATCTACTAATTTTTTTAATGTTCAGTTTGAAGATGGCTCACTTGAAGATAAAAATTGTGATGAATTAAAAATTTATTTTCCTTGTGAGTGTGTTGCCTCGGAAGACCCTAATACTACATTTAAAAGTTTATATGACCAAACACTTGGTACAAATTGTCTAGATTCAAGTTATTTAGAATTAAAAAATAATTAAAAATATTTTAGGGTAAATTAAAATATTGTCATTATTTATAATATGCCAGCAAAAATTTTTATGAAACTAAATAACGGTAACTACACCCAAAAACAATTAGAAACATTTCAAGCAAATTTAGCTCCAACTCCAAAGCCTAAAGCGGGAGGTGCTTTAAATAGTTCAATTGTTGGTCGTATTCATAACGTTAGACCAGGTTGTGGTTCATGTGGTAAATAATTTACTTTTATTATTAATTTTTGTTTTCATTTACTTATAACTTTTTCTAAAAGTATATATATATATGTCATCAGCCACAAAAAATACGCCTTCATATCCTTCTAATCGTTTAAATAGAGCGAATAATTTTAGCACAATGTTTAATACAGTATTACTTCCTTACAATAAAGAGTATAATAACTGTAGTAATACATTATGTTATACTTACAGTAAAAATTTTGTTTATAAACCCCACACCGCATATGGTATGGTTGGAACTTCTGCGGCTGCTTATTTGGGTAGAAGAAATAGATTATAGATTATTTAACAATTTGTTGAACTTTCTTAAAAATAGGACTTTCTTTAATAAAAATTTCCCATTTTGCTCCAATAAGTATAATGATTCCAAATACAAATAACAATACTTTGGTTTCAAAATCTATTATAATTGGTTTAGTAGACCTAGGATAAAATAAATATAATAGCATAAATGACATTAAAACAATGAACACAAACTCAACTCTTTCTTGCCAATATACTATTGTTTTATCTGTTTTTGAATCTGTTTTACCCTTTACTTTAAAATATAAATGTAAAACTGCTAAAATAGCAAATAAAATTTTGAATAAAAAAGTAAATATAACATATTTGTCAAAATAACTCATTATATATAACTAATATACTTTTAGAAAAAGTATAGCAAAAATACATTTAATGTACAATATTTTGCTAAAAGTATATATAATGGATTCAGGTAATTTTAATTCTTTTACGCATAATTTAGTTCAAACTCCTATAAATGACGCATATAAATACCACACACATAGTGAGTTTATAAAACAAATGAAACCACCCACTTTCTCTCTAAATTGTATTTTCTGTTCCAGTTTTAAAACAGATTCTTTGGTTAGTGATGGTTCATTCCGACGTTGTGGAACATGTAGAAAGGATTTCAGGGCAACAATTATTAATAAATAATTTATTCCATTGGATTATAATTATATACAACTTCTAGTCCTAGATGTTGTAATCCATGTATTCCTACAAAAATACCTAAGAGAGAAATAATCTTAATAAGTGTTTCAGGTGATAAATTTTTGAGTCGTTTAATATTAAATATTATGATAATAAATATTGATAATATTAAAAACCCTGTAAAGACCAAAGAATAAAAAGATGGTTTTGTAAGGAGCATTTAAATATATATATTTAAACTCGAAAATAATTTAAAGACAATTTAATCATATAATATGGAGCGTCAACAGAGTAAGAAAGAAGACAAAGACAGCAAAAGGACCAGAAACCAGACTTAAAGATAAGTAAATATTTTTTATTATATTAATCATTTCATTTAACTAATTTATTTATAGGAGGAGCAGCAGAAGAAGACAAATGGAGACTAGCTTAATTGGTAGAGCGAACGACTTCTAATCATGAGATTTTGAATTCAAGACCCAAGTAAATTGTTACCATTTATGATAAGCGCGATTAGATTAGTTGGTTAAATCACCGTTCTTATATTTTCATTTTGAAATAAGTAAATCGGAGACCCTGGGTTCAAGCCCCAGATTGCGCAAATTTAAATATTTTTTATTAAATAAAATATTTAAATACTTTTATTCTTTTTTCCAAATAAAACCACCAGCAATTTTTTGTTTGTTATTGCAAACTTTACTTATAGAATAACGACTAATTTGTGTAATATTAGCAGCTTCAATAATACTATTAAATGAATTTACTAAAATATTATTTAAATCATATTGATTAATTTTTATAATTATTTTTTCTTTAATAATAATATTTTTAGCATTTATTTTATTTTTAATCATAACAGCTCTACATTTTAACGCATCAGATATTTTTTTTTTAGTTTC
>Ga0075464_10000485_pt1 | contig 17446 bp, 13 predicted proteins | sample DEB19_08_DNA_5_FD_75068 | JGI IMG/M metagenome (GOLD analysis project Ga0075464, IMG submission 75068) | Aqueous microbial communities from the Delaware River and Bay under freshwater to marine salinity gradient to study organic matter... | ecosystem: Environmental > Aquatic > Marine > Coastal ...
CTAATCAGCCCCCGTAGCTCAGGGGATAGAGCACCGCCCTCCGGAGGCGGGTGCGCAGGTTCGAATCCTGCCGGGGGCACTTGATTAGTGACTGTGTGATCTAAATCTTTAAATATTTAAATTTCTCAGCAGAATATCCTTGTTTATTAATTAAATTAAGGAGAGAATAAGACAAGTAATTTAATTTTAATTCCAAATTTTCTACTGAAGGAGTTGACTGCCCTATGGATTGGCGACATGAAGCTGCTTGTCGCGAAGAAGATCCAGAGGTTTTCTTTCCGGTCGGCAACACCGGACCAGCCTTAGCTCAAATTGAAGAGGCAAAAAAGATTTGCGAAAGATGTCCAGTTAAAGAACCATGCCTTGCTTGGGCCCTTGAAAGTGGTCAGGATGCTGGAGTTTGGGGTGGTTTATCTGAAGATGAGCGCCGCGCTATGAAACGAAGGGCCGCACGAAATCGTGCTCGTCAAATGGAAAATCAAAACAGCTTCTAATTTGTTTTAAAGTTTATTTCGCCTCTAGTTAAATCCCCATCAGTAATTAAATTAATACTTCCATTTAATTCATTTTTTGTAAGTGTATTTGCAATTTGAAGCCCTAGATTTGCTGATTTTTCAATATTAAATCCAACTGGCAAACCAGCCCCATTATCGACTACGGCGACTTTATATTTATCGTTAATTTTTACAATCTCTACTGATAGTTGATCACCAGTATTAGCTAAACCATGCTCAAGCGCATTATGAATTAATTCAGTTACTACCAAAGATAAAGCTGTGGCTATCTTTGAATCAAATGAGCCAAATTCACCTTTTTTTGTGAAATTTATCTTTCTAGGATTTAATTCAATCGCACTTTTTATAATCTGCTCAAATACCTGATCAAACTCTACTGATTCACTTGATTGGTTTGATAACGTTTCATGAACTAGGGCAATTGATGCAACTCGTCTTACTGCTTCTGACAGAGCAGCGCTAGCTATTGGGTCCTCAACTCTCCTTGATTGCAAGCGCAGGAGCGCTGATACCGTCTGGAGATTATTTTTTACCCGGTGGTGAATCTCTTTTATGGTCGCGTCTTTAGTCACTAATGCTCGATCCCGATTTCTAAGTTCGGTCACATTGTGAAGCAATACAATCGCACCAATTCGATCCTCACCTTGGGTAAGCGGAATTACTAAAATATCTATAACACCATCTGGGCTTTCATATTCAGCACGGCGGAGAAACTTTCCACTTAAAACTGTTTGCCAAGATTCATCAGTAGGTTGATTATCGCCTTTTGATAGAGAGGCAAAAACTTCACCTAATTTCTGTTGTTCTAGCTCACTTTGAAAACCAACTCTGCTTAATGCCGAACGAGCATTTGGTGAAGCAAAAAATATAGTTCCATTTACATCTAATCTAATTAAACCATCACCAACTCGAGGGGCTGACTCTGAACTATAAGCACTATTACGGATTGGAAAGTTACCTTCTGCAACCATTTGAAATATCTTATGAGCAATTTCTCGATAATTTAATTCAAGCTTTGAAGGCAATCTCATTAAGTCAGAGTTTCGATGGCGGGAGATTATCGCCAGTGTTTTACCTTTTAATATAACCGGGATAGTTTCTTCTTTAATCATAATTTCACCGACTAATTCTGGCTGTGTATCCCTGACAATTTCACCATCAGACAAAGCTTGGTCAATTCTTGGTCTACTACCCCAACTTATTTGAGAGCTAATTAAGTCATTACTAAAAACTGTGGCGGCAGTTGTTGGTCTAATTTGTGCAATTGAAACATAGCCTTCTGGCCAAGATTTCTCATCTTTTCTAATTGGCAGCCAAAGTACTAAGTCAGCAAATGATAAATCTGCAAGTAATCGCCACTCAGCAACTAACTCCGCTAAATGCTCTACTTCATCAGAGGTTAGTTTTGAGTTGTCTGCAATTAACTCAGCAAAGGTTGCCATGGGTTAATGGTAGGGGCAGATTCATCCAAGTTGAACACCAATTTTATTGATCTGTTTACTAAAGGTATCGCTCTGCCAGAAAACTAATCGTTTATTGGTATTAGTAAGTAGTCGCTGGGCCCTGAGATCAAATGGAACCTGATTACTTTCAAAACCAGTAGTCAACTCTAAAAATTGCCTTTGAATGAGCTGTCCAGAACGGTCAAACCTTTGCTTATTTAAAATGTAAATAATCTTGGGGGGGTTAATTAAATTTATAAAATCTTTAGTGAACTGTTCAAGATAGTTAATTCCATTATCATCAGAATTCACTATATAAAGTAGGTTACTAGAGAAGGCAACGCTTTCATTTAACCACTGCGCCCTTTGCCGTCGATCTGCCAAGATAGTTGTTAATAAGGTAGCACTACCACCATCAATTAATAATCTATTTGAACCATGTTTACTTATTTCTTCTTCTAACTTTCGGACTGTAATAACTTTACTGCTTGTTTTCGGTCTAAGATTTTGATGATGCGCAGCAATTATTGTCGCAGATAGTTTTACAGCCAAATGATTGGTAATAGTAGAAACTCCCGGCGAACCAGGGGAACCAATCACAGTTGTTAGATTCTTACTACGTAATAATTTATGATTAAAAAGAGGCTTGCTAATCTTAGAAAGTTCAGTTACCAGATAAGTGAAATCAATATTTTCTGAATCACTTTGTATGAATTTATAATTGTTGTATTTATTTGAAACTCTCATGAAATCTTCGACTGATGTAAAATCTTTAGAAATAATAATGCTAACCTCGAGTAGGCAATCGTTAAGAAATCCGTCCAAGGATGGTAAATCTAAAGCTCTATAAACAATATTGCACCCCTGTGTATGCAGAATTGCAGCAACAGATTCTTCATGATCGCTGTTACTAATTGCTGTAATTATATTAAATTTTAAGTTAGTAGCTTCGGACAATAAATAACCTACTGTCTGCTAATACCTCCAATAGTGGAAGTACTTGATCATTTTTTAGTATTACTAAGACACTCGCAATGCCAGAGTTACTTCGCTCTAAAACTTGTGAAACTGAGACATTGCTTGCCATCAAAACAGGTGTAGTGATTGATTTGGTATCACGTTTATTTATCCCATAGATATCGATAACGCTGCCTCGGCTAAGCTCTAGCGGAATATCTGTTATTTCAACAGTCAATGGAACTAATTTTTCATCGATTACTTCTGTAGATTTACTAATTGCCGCTGACGGAATTAAATCCCCTTTATAAATTTTAGTAACTACCGTTCCACCAATTATTTGGGCATTCGATGATAAATAATTAACAGCAGATTGGGGCAATAATGCGGAAACAGGGGTAATGTCATTTTCGGTTATTACCTGACCCGGTGCTAGATCTGTCTGTGTCGCCCAAACCATTACAGTGCGGTTTGCTTCTTTGGATATTAAAGAGGCGCACAGAATTGAAATTATAAATAGGGATACTCCCATAGTAATTCTAGAGTTTTTAAGTAGGTCAATCTTTGAAATTTGCATAGTAGGTTTTAGCACTTGTATTGATAGGGAAAATCATCCGTTCGGATGATCTAACCGTTCTTGATTGAAGTAATGGTTCGACTATGACCATAACCCAACAAATTGATAAAGTTACAGCAGAAAAAAAATCAAAACTGTACCTAATACCAACCCATGACTCAGAGTTTGGGCCGGAGTGGTTTCATCCCAATTTTTCACCAATACCTTCACCGTTGTCTGAACTGCCTGATTCATTCATTTGGAGCAAAAGTTTTATAATTGCAGTTTTAGAGGTTTGGGCAGGCAGAAGATCAGTAATGCAACTTGCAAAAAACTCTCATCGCTCAGTTATAAGTAAAATTATTTCTCAAGGAAAAATGTTAAATGAAGTGTGCCAAATTCGTAGAATATATCTAACCCAGCCAATTGAAGGTGTTATCGAAACAACAGTGACGTTAAGTATTAAAAATAGAGTTAGATCTCTTATTTTAAGATTCGAAGGTATTGATAAGAAATGGATCTGTACGGAATTACAACTACTTTAAGATTGTCCATGACATCTTTTATATTTTTTGCCAGAACCACATGGGCATGGAGCATTTTTTGAAGTACCCCCGGCAGCGCTTGGTTCAATCTCTGCTGCTGAATATTGGAGTGATTGAACTGGAGCCGGCGCAGGAGTCAACCCTTTAGCGCCAACTTGATCGCCTTCAACTTGAACCTCAACATTAAATAGATAACCAACTAGCTCTTCTTTAATTGCATCCATCATCGCTGTAAATAAGTCATAACCTTCACGCTGGTATTCAACTAGCGGATCACGTTGAGCCATAGCTCGTAAACCAATTCCCTCTTGTAAATAATCCATCTCATAAAGGTGCTCACGCCATTTACGATCCAAAACAGAAAGCAAAATCTTTCGCTCTAACTCACGCATTACAGTTGGCGTTAAATCACTCTCACGCTTTTCATAAGCAGCTTCTGAATCTGATAGAACTCTATCTAACAGAAATTCGCTATCTAATGCGGAAGCACCACCAATTTCTTTGAGTAAGTCATCGGCAGAAAAGGATATTGGGAACAAAGCTTTAAGAGCAGTCCAGAGAGTTTCTAAATCCCAATCTTCTGCTACGCCCGTCGCTGTTGCAGCATCAACATAGGCGGTAAGAGTTTCTTCTAAGAATTTTTTCACCAACTCTTTAATATCTGCGCCTTCAAGAACTTCACGTCGTTCTGAATAAATAACTTCGCGTTGTTTATTCATAACATCGTCATACTTCAAAACATTCTTTCGCATTTCAAAGTTTAAAGATTCGACTTGAGTTTGGGCAGATTTAATTGCATTGCTAACTATTTTTGACTCTAATGGTGTTTCCTCGGGCATGCCGGCAGCACCTAAGAAGCGCTCAACTAATCCGGAATTGAATCTGCGCATAAGTTCATCTTGCAATGATAAATAAAATCTTGATTCACCAGGATCACCTTGACGACCTGAACGACCACGAAGCTGATTATCAATACGGCGAGATTCATGTCGTTCAGTTCCTAAAACATATAGACCACCTAAAGAAACAACTGTTTCATGTTCTTTAGCAACTGCAGCTTTTTGTTTTGCAATCTCTGTTGGCCAAGCTTTTTCATAAGCCTCTGGAGTTTCGGCTGGATTTAATCCCTGTCTTTGTAATTCAAAGTCAGCCATAAACTCGGGGTTACCGCCTAGCATGATGTCAGTTCCACGACCAGCCATATTTGTTGCAACTGTTACCGCGCCAATTGTTCCAGCCCTTGCAATAATCGCAGCCTCGCGTTCATGTTGCTTTGCATTTAAAACCTCATGTGGAATACCACGACGCTTTAATATTCCTGATAGCTCTTCTGATTTTTCAACACTAACCGTTCCAACTAAAACAGGTTGGACATTTTTATGGCGAACGACAATATCTTCAGCTACCGCAGTGAATTTACCTACTTCGGATTTATATATTAGATCAGATTGATCAATACGTTGCATAGTCTTATTAGTCGGAATAGGGATAACGCCTAGTTTATAAATCTGCATAAACTCTGATGCTTCAGTCATCGCTGTTCCAGTCATACCGCCCAATTTTTTATAAAGACGGAAATAGTTCTGCAATGTGATAGTTGCCAAAGTTTGATTTTCATCCTTAATTTCAATGCGCTCTTTTGCTTCAAGGGCTTGGTGTAGGCCCTCGCTGTAACGACGCCCGGCCAGCATTCGGCCAGTATGCTCATCAACAATTAATAATTCGCCATCCATGACTACATAATCTTTATCTCTCTTAAATAGCTCCTTCGCACGAATTGCATTATTTAAGTACCCAATCATTGGCGTATTGGCAGATTCATATAGGTTTTCAATGCCTAAGGCTTCTTCAACTCTAGTTACGCCTTCATCAAGTATGCCGACAGTCCTTTTCTTTTCATCAACTTCGTAATGAAGATTCAAAGAAAGCCTGCCTACAATATTTGCAAATTCCATGTACCACTTTGTTGCTTTATCAGCTGGGCCAGAGATAATTAATGGAGTTCTTGCTTCATCAATTAATATCGAGTCGACTTCGTCAACAATTGCAAAGTTATGTTCACGCTGCACACAATCTGAAAGTGACCATGCCATGTTATCTCGCAAGTAGTCAAAACCAAACTCATTATTAGTTCCATAGGTAATGTCTGATGCGTAAGCTTCGCGTCGTTCTTCAGGTGACATACTTGAAAGGATTACCCCAACTTTTAATCCAAGGAAACGGTGCACTCTTCCCATCCACTCACTATCACGTTCAGCCAAGTAATCATTTACGGTAACGATATGAACACCTTTACCGGTTAGTGCATTCAAATATGCAGGCAGTGTTGAAACTAAAGTTTTTCCTTCACCGGTTCGCATCTCTGCGATATTTCCTTTATGAAGTGCAGCTCCACCCATTAACTGAACGTCGTAATGGCGCTGGCCCAATGTTCGCTTAGCAGCTTCTCTAACAACAGCAAATGCTTCCGGCAGGATTGAGTCTAAACTTTCACCATTTGCTAAACGTTCTTTAAATTTATCTGTTTTATTTCTAAGTGAAAGATCATCAAGTGCCACAATTTCATTTTCAAATTTGTTTACTTGATTAGCAATCTTTTCGAGCTCTTTAAGAGCTCGACCTTCGCCAGCGCGCAAAACCTTGTCTAATAAACCCACAAAGCTCCCTCGCTAGTCGAAATTATGAAATTCTAAATATTTCAGGTGCTTATCGTATTAGAGAATTGCGGCCCACCGCACACGCGGTGACTACAGCGCTAATGGTGATTTTGGCTTCATTAAGCGCCCTTATGCCCTCAAGGATTGATGCGCCGGTAGTGACTAGGTCATCAATCAAAATTACTCCCTCTATAGAAATTTCTGATTGCCTTGTGAGAAAAGCTTGATACATATTCGCTTTTCTTTGCTGGCTATTCAATTTGCTTTGATCGTGGATTTTTTTGGCAGGAATTAGCAAAGGTAAATAAACTGCAAAAACATCTTTGGTTTGCAATTTACTAATAACTACTTTAGTTAAATCTTCTATATGGTCTCTGCCTCGCCTACGATTTGCCGAATATTGTGAGGGAATTGGGGTCAATATTATTGGTAAATAAATACCTAAATCTTTAATAGCAAGAATTATTGACCTAGCGATTGAAGTAGCTAATAAATCTATCGCATCTTTATTTGCTGACTCTTTCGCCGCTAAAATAATTGATCCAGTAAATTCATTGTAGTCAGCAGAAAAATACAGTGGATACTTTTGAATATTTGATTTTATTGGTTTGATTCGCCACATTAGTAAACACTTTGAACAGATCTTCATACCTAATGAACTGCAACTTAAACAAATTACTGGATAAACTAGTTCTTTTAATGATGAAATTGATTTAAGCACTTACTTTTTATAACATAATTGCACTTTATGAAAAGTAAGAATTACTCCACTGTTGATGAGAATCCAGTTGGAATTAACTGGATCGGAAATGACTGCACAGAGTTACCATGCTGTTTCGGGAGAGTAAGAACAAAATGAGCACCTTGATTTGGTCTTCCCCAGGCAAGAAGTTGGCCTTGATGTAATTTGGTATCTTCAAGTGCAATTGATAATCCTAATCCGGTACCACCACTCGTTCTTGCGCGGGAAGGATCTGCTCTCCAAAATCTATCAAATAGATACGGCGCGTCATTTTCATCGAAACCTAATCCGTAATCTCTAACTCCAACTGAAACCTCATTTTCACTTTCTTTAATCTGAATTTCGATCTTGTTACCTTCGCCATGATCAATTGCATTAGAAATTAGATTGCGCAATATTCGTTCAATTCTTCTAGGATCGCCTTCGATATTAACGGCTTCTATAGGAGCAGAAATATCAAAAAGTGCAGATTTACTTGGGTGCAGGTAGTCAACAGTTTTCCTAACTAAGTGATTTAAGTCGAAACTAACAATTCCTAAAGATGCTGCCTCAGCATCAAATCTACTAACCTCAAGTAAATCAGAAAGTAAAAGTTCAAATCGATCAATTTGATTGATTAATAGCTCACTACTTCTGGCAATATTTGGATCAAAATTTGCTTTCTGTTCATAAATCACCTCAGCAGCCATTCGAAGTGTTGTAAGCGGTGTGCGGAGTTCATGAGATACATCGGAGACGAATCTCTGCTGCAACATTGAAAGATTTTCAAGTCGATCAATCTGCTGTTGGATTGAAACTGCCATTTCATTAAAGGAGTTACCTAAACTAGCCATCTCATCTTCACTTGAAATTACCATTCGACTTGAAAGATCTCCTTGAGTAAATCGTTCAGCAACCGCTGCTGCTTCTTGCACCGGTGCTACCACCTGACGTATTAAGAATTTAGTACTTAAGCCAATAAGAGCAACTAGTAAAAAACCTGCAAAAAATAAGGTCCAGGTAATTACTGAAATACTTTGATACTGAGCATCTAATTTAAATAAATAGTAAATTTCATATGTACCTGTTCTTGGAATGTTTAACTTTCCACCAATTAGGAATCCAGGAAACTTTTTACCATCTGAATAACGAACCATGATTCGCTTATCCAGCACAGTTTCAGATGTTCTAACTTGCTCTCTAAAACTATCTGGAATCGAATCTAATACCAACAAGGTTGGAACTGTTTGATATATATTTTGAGCTTTATTATTTTTTGAAATCGGCAAGATAACCGTTTCACGACCAGAGAGTGATCCATCTTCTCTGCTTGAGGTAATAAAATCTTGCACAACTTTGTTAAGACCTAAATCATCCTGAAATCTTGCAATATCAAAATGACCTTGGGCTAAGTAAAGTGCATTTGCGGTTTCAACCTTTGAAATAGCAATTTTTTCATTAATAATTGTTGAAGCAACTCTATTATGAACTGAAAATCCAATTACCGAAGCAATTAATATTGAAAATGCGATACTTGTAAGAAGTACTTTAAGACTAAGTGACTGCTTAATCTTAAACTTGCTAATTAACATGGCTAAACTCTAGCCGCCCCCGCTTTATATCCAACTCCTCGGACAGTTAATACATACTCAGGGTTATCTGGATCTGATTCGATTTTAGAGCGCAATCTTTGAACATGAACGTTAACTAGCCTGGTATCAGCTGCATGCTGATATCCCCAAACCTCACTCAATAGAACCTCTCTTGTGAAAACTCGACCTGGTTCTTTTGCTAGTGCTGCTAATAAATCAAACTCTAAACGAGTAAGGGCAATTTCTTTGTTATTTTTTAATACTTTATGTTCCATTTGATCAATTACTAAATCAGCAATTGTTAAGGTTCCAACTTTTGTATTACGTCTTAATCTTGTGTTAATTCGAGCTACTAATTCCTGTGGCTTAAATGGTTTAACCATGTAATCGTCTGCGCCAGCCTCAAGCCCTAAAACCACATCTTGTGTGTCACCTTTTGCAGTGAGCATGACTATTGGCACCATTGATTTTTCTCGAATTATTTTACAAACTTCAATACCGTCGATACCTGGCAACATAACATCTAATAAAACTAGGTCAGGAGGATTTGTATTAAAAAGATCCATAACAAGATCTCCCCGGTTGACTAAATCAACCTCCATTCCAGCACCGGTTAATACGATGCTGAGCATCTCTGCTAAGTCTTGGTCGTCATCAACGACCATGACTAATGGCATTTAGGAGCCGTGTTCCCAGGAGTTCAAGTAGAGCTCTTGCGCTGGCGTAAGAACATCTAATGAAGATCCCATACTTTCTAGTTTCAACCTAGCAACATCTTTATCAATTGTTACCGGAACATTGTGTAGACCGGCAGGTAAATCTTTGCCAGCTTTTAATAACCATTCAGCGGTTAACGCTTGATCAGAAAATGACATATCCATAACTGAAGCTGGATGACCTTCTGCTGCTCCTAAGTTTGCAAGTCTTCCCTCGGCAATAAGAAGTATTCGACGATTATCTGCCATTACATACTCGTCAGTTTGATGGCGCATCTTGGAGTTTTTTTGCTTGGCGTTCTTTTCAAGCCATGCCACATCAATTTCAATATCAAAGTGACCGGAGTTAGCAAGGATCGCCCCATCCTTCATTTGCTTAAAGTGCTCATCTCGTAATACATCTCGATTACCAGTAACCGTAATAAAAATATCCCCGATTGCAGCAGCTTTAGTCATTGGCATGACTCTGAAGCCTTGCATCAGCGCATCTAGTGCTTTTGTTGGGTCAATCTCAGTAACAATAACTTCAGCACCTAATCCTTTTGCACGCTCTGCCACACCTTTGCCGCAGTACCCAAATCCGGCAACAACTACGATCTTTCCGGCAACTAAAGTATTAGTAGCACGGAAAATTGCATCAAAGGTTGACTGTCCGGTGCCATAACGGTTATCAAACATATGTTTAGTGTCAGTATCATTTACAGCAATCATTGGAAACTTTAATGCGCCGTCTTTAGCCATCTGGCTTAATCTAATTACTCCAGTTGTTGTCTCCTCACAACCAGCCATAACACCGTCTATTAACTCAGTGCGAGTAGTGTGCAATACATTAACTAAATCACAGCCATCATCAAAAACTAATTGTGGTTTTATATCAAGCGCTGAGTTTAAATGTGCATAATATCCATCACGATCAACTGCGTTCCGTGCAAAAACTGAAATACCGTATTCATGTACAAGTGCAGCAGCTGTGTCATCTTGAGTTGAAAGTGGATTTGATGCACATAGTGCAAGATCTGCACCTCCTGCTTTTAACGCCAACATCAAGTTTGCTGTCTCGGTTGTAACGTGCATGCATGCTGCAATTCGAACACCTGTAAATGGTTTTTCTTTAGCAAAGCGCTCTTTAATTTGTGCCAACACTGGCATATTGCGCGCAGCCCATTCAATCCGCTTTTTTCCTTCACTGGCAAGTGCTGGATTTGCAACATCATTTTTAATCGCGGTTGTGGTGCTCATTTACTCTCCTATGGATTGGTTCTTATTAATGGTCAGTATCAGTTTTAGGGGATAAAGATACCCTGCCTTACCGGTCTTTATCACCTCTAAATCAATGAGAGGACTGTGTCTCTAATCTTTACCATCTCTTTTTCAGTATTGGCCTCAACATTAAGTCTTAACAAAGGCTCTGTATTGGAAGGTCGCAGGTTAAACCACCAGCTATCTGCCGTAACAGTTAAACCATCTAACTCATCAATCTCATGCCCATCATGATATTTATCACGAATTAACTTAATTGATTTAGCAGCATCTTTTACCTTGCTATTTATCTCACCACTTGCTGCATATCTATTAAATGGTTGTAGAAGTTCAGAGAGCGTACTTTTTGTCGCCATCAATTCTGCAAGAGCATATAAGGCAGCTAGCATTCCAGAATCTGCTCGCCAAAAATCTGCAAAATAAAAATGCCCAGAGTGCTCACCACCAAATATCGCACCAGATTCAGCCATCAAACTTTTTATGTATGAGTGCCCTACTCGACTACGCACTCCGATACCGCCATTTTCAGCAATAACCTCCGGGACGGCTTTAGATGAAATCAAATTATAGATAATTGATGAGCCTGGTTTTTCTTTTAGTTGGCGAACTGCAATTAATGAAGTTAGCGCTGACGGGTTTACTAATTGACCTTTTTCATCAATTAGAAAGCATCGGTCAGCATCTCCATCAAAAGCTAAGCCAATATCTGCACTCTCTTTCTTAACTCTTTTTTGAAGATCTTTAAGATTTTTCGCTTCTATGGGATTTGCCTCATGGTTTGGAAAATTTCCATCTAGCTCAAAATACATTGGTATTAATTCAATATTTAAATGTTCCATTACAGCTGGAGCGGTAAAGCCAGCCATGCCATTGCCGGCATCAATTACAACCTTTAACTTGCGCTTACTAAATGTTTTTTTAGGGAATTGAGCCAAAAGATAATCAACATAATCATGCAATAGATTTTGATTCCGAATAGTGCCAACTGGGCGGTTTGATATTGGAACACCATGTTCAATTAATTCACGAATTTTAACCAACCCAGATTCTTGGCCGATTGGTTTGGCTCCGCTCTTACAAAGCTTCATTCCGTTGTATTTTGCTGGGTTATGACTAGCGGTAAACATTATGCCTGGTAAATTTAGTTTTCCAGATGCAAAATACAACATATCTGTTGAGGCTAAGCCAATTCTAATTACATCCATACCTTGACTAGCTGCACCATCTGAGAATGCATCCGCTAAAAGTGGCGAAGAAGGCCGCATGTCTTCCCCAACAACAATTGTGGCGGGCTCACGCTCGAACTCTAAAAATTTAGCAAACGCAGTACCAAGTGAAAAAGAAAAATCTGGCGTGATTTCGTCTTTCACCAAACCTCTAATGTCATACGCCTTGATAATTTTTTCTAACATAACTCTCTTAACTTAGATGTTATCGGGAATAATAAATTAGTTTGAGGGTAGTACTCGTAAATGCCCTCGACGTCCTAGTTCTGGTTGCATCCCTTTATTACTTACATCAGAATTTGCTACTTCTCTTACAGCGTTAGCAATAGCCATTAAATCTTCATCAGTTGGTCCAGTATTGTGATCAACTACCTCTTCTTTAATAACATTCCATCCAACTGGAACAGTTAAGCGTTCGCTATGGACAACACAAAGATCATAATTGTGTGGCTCCGCATAGGTCGAAAGTGGACCAAGTACCGCAGTTGAATCAGAGTAGATATAGGTGAGTGTCTTTATTGCAGCGCTAGTACAACTTGCCCTAGAGCATCTACGTCCAGACAACTTCTTCATATGAACAGATTAATACTCAATGCCTATAAAAGTTGGGATTTAGCCCCGACTTATTACGCCAGCATCGGAAACTGGCTCAGCTGCTGTTTCCAAATTAGCGCCATTATTCATTGGAATGGTACTACTACCGATCGAACCAACTTCTGGCATAAATATAACTCCGCCCGAAATACCTTTGTTTTTAGCAGTAACTTGTAAACGATTTAATCCAACTGGAGCGCGCCAGACAACAAAATCAGATCCACTTACTTTCTGTTCAATCTTTTTTCCGTTAACTCCACTTGCAGAAATTTGCACATTTATTTTATCGCCAGAAAAGGTCAAGGTTGGCCTCGATCCAGTCAAGTTAATACTCCATTTGTGTAATTCATCAGCCCCAGTTGCCCAAGCAATTTCTTTACTCTTACCAAAAGTAAGTTCTGTTAATACTGAGGCAAGAATAGGTTGATCAGAATCAATAATTATAGAAAAGGGTTGATTAATCGGCGCAAAAGTTAATGGAATATTAATAACTTTTTGGCTCTTAACATCAAATTGAGATAAACCTTCTGGAATAAAGTTTCCATCATTAGAATTTATTGTTACATCTACATTTGCATCTATGCTCCCAGGAATCAGTAGCCTTAAAGTGTGCGAGACAGAGTTGTTTTGAGAGATAAGTTTGTCGGTTAAGCCAGAAATCCCGGCGACAGTTACTTGCTTGCTAGCAGTTGCAACTGGTGCAACAAAGTCTGCACCAAGAGATTTGAGTCCTTTTTTCCGCTCATCAAACAAGTAAGAGCTAACTCTTCCGGCTTTGGTTTTAACGGCAATAACGATCATCTCTTCACCAGGGACAAGTGAATCTATTGATATTTTCTTTGTTGAGTTCTGAGCTACAGCTATATTTTTAGGTTCAAGTTGGCCATTTGGGGTATAAATCTCAATATCCACAATCGACTCACTAAATCCACTATTAACGATATATAAAATTGATTTACTTGTGAGCGCACCAGAGCCACCAACAAACCATTGTTCCCCGTTACTTACCGAACATGGCACTACTGATTTCCACCCACTGTTTGCAAATGTTAAAGCTGTGCCTGAATTTCCTTCAACTAAGAGGGCATCATTTACTAATGCAATGACACTGCTTTTGCCTGAACTTAAATTTTTACTTCTACCATCAATTGATCTTCTGCCAATTTTAGAATTAGTCAATGCGGCAATTGATGAAATTTTATTTCCAATTGCCGGGCAAACTGTTGCTGGATAACTTGTGGTTAATTTAACCTGTTGAGTTCGAGTAGGTGCATAGTATGAAAGTAATAAAAGAAGCAATAAAATCAATGGAAATACAAATACATTCCATCGGAACTTGAATTGAATGCTACTTAAATTAAGCGGTTTTAACTTCATACCAGCTCCTCAAGTGGAACTTCTTTACGTCTTCTACCGGCAGGTAAGGCTAAAATAATTGCAGATAGGATCACAATTAACTGAATTGATATCCATGCTCGTCGATTTGTGCCGTCATGAATTAGAGAAATATTGCCTTTATTAGGTATTTTAAACACTGGTAATCCAAATTGATTTTCTTCTACTTTAATTAATTTACCGTCTAAAAGTAAATGCCAGGCTTTGTCATATTTTTCAGCCAAAATGATTAACCCATCGGCCGGAACATAAGCTGATGAAGATTTGTCATTAGAGTTCATAGGAAAAAATTGGCCTTTATTATTTTGGTAGGTGACTCTGGCGTGAGAGTTATTTACCTTCCAGACCACACCATCTTTAGTTGCAGAGCTGCGAGTAAAACCACCAATCCCATCAATTGTTCTTACCAAACCAGCATCTGCCGGATTTTTCATAAACACATATTGGATTCCATAAAACCCGAGAACTTGGCTACTAGTTGCACCAATACCATTTACTAAATCAACAATAGCTTTATGAACTTGCTCTGGAGTATTACTTGCCACGTCAGCATTGCCCAACTGAAGATCTCCACCACGAGTTATAAAATACTGTAATTGTTCAGGGCTTTTACGTATTACTAAAGTTTTTGGTTTTTCATTTGTAGAGGCTAAATCTGTTATAAATGCCGGAATAATTTGTTCTTGATTTGCTCTGACTAGCGAGTTTGCACCTACGGTAGTACTCCAAGCTGTAATTGCGATCATTGAGGCAATTGTTATCAATGCAGTAAGTGCTGAAAAAATATGTCGATAACCAAAATTTGATCTTCGCAGCTGAGGCAAAATTCGCTCTGCAATTGCAAAAATAGATAGAAGGCTAAGTACCTGAGCAAAAATAATTAGGGGGCCGCTCCAAATTCTTTGAGCGCCATTGCTATTTCCTTCAATGTAATAAGAACTTAAAGTGGCAGAAATTGCGATCGTAAGTAGAGCAATCTTGGCCGATCTTCGCTGATCATAAGAAATTAAGCTAATAATCAAATAAAGGATAAATGGAGCACATACAAGTAAAACTGGTGACCCAGCTCCACCAGGATTAAAAAGTAAAACAGAGAGTTGGTCACCTGATGCCACTGAAAGCCCAGGTTCGTGTAAGGCTGTAATCGGGTGACGAATTAGATTTATTGAGTTAGGGATATTCATCAAAAATGGGGTAAACAAGAGTGCAAATCTCTTTTTGAACTCATCATTATTTAAGTTATTAACTATCACTTGCCATTTAACACTTTTCCAGCTGGTTGTATTTATGTATAAATAGACCAAAATTGATATTTGGAAAAATGCCCATCCAGATAGAAACAATGGAGAAAATGCAGATGCAACTCCAGCTAGCAAGGCAATTGAGTATATTTTGCGCCAGCTTAATTTAATCAATTCTTTATTTTTCTCAAATAAGATAAAAATAGGTGGAAGTAAAATTGCAATTGCTAATGTTCCTATTCGCCCCTGATTTATAGAAGTTAATACAACTGGTGAAAAGGCGTAGATAAAAGCCGCAAAAATAGCGGAGTACTTGGTTAAGTCATAACCTCTTGCAGCTCTATAAAACAAAATAAATAATAATGTGGGTGTTAAAAAGAATAGTAAAGTTAAAAAAGTCTGTGGGTTTGCCGCTGTGATAAAAGAAGCAAAACCAATAATAGGAATCCATGATGGAGCCGCATTACTACTGCCCAACCCAACCGTATGCCAGGAATTTGCATATGAGGTAATTAAATTCCAAGCACTACTAGGTGCCACAGCTAATGCACCACCGGAAAGGGAACCAAATCGATTTCTAGAATAAACAAGTGAAACTACTAATGTAATCAAAATACCAAACAAAAATGGTTGCTTAACTAATGCTCTAATCTTAGTAAAGCGCTTTGGCTGCGAGTATTCAATTTCGTCAAAACTTTCATCAATCACACCAATATCGGAGTAGTTCTTAGCTCGAGTAATCTCACTTTCTTGTCTATTTGGTTTAAATGCATAAAGAAGAGCAGATGAGATTCTTTCAATTGTTGATCTTATTTGAACACCCCTAGGTGGGATAAATGGCTTTATAACTCGCGCAGTTAATATACGAGAAGATTTTCGATACCTTCTTGATTTAATTAGATCAGCTGGTTTAAAAATAAGTAATCCAACCGCAGCAATTTCGTCTGCAGCATAACCAGGTAATTTAGCCAAGAGATAAATAATTGACCTACCAATAGATGTAAACAAAAGCTGAACTGCAACCCATGGCAGAATCCACCAACTTGAATTAGCTAATAAAACGAAGGCTGCGTTTCGACGATCTAAAAGCAATGGTCGATGCAAAATTGCATCCTTAACATCAATTGACCGGCGCTCAGATGATGAAGCCTCGGCATGATAAAGAATTGCTTCGCCAACACATATCACCGAATGTCCAGCAATATGAGCTCGCCAACCTAGATCAATATCATCTCTGAATAATTCAAGGCTGGGATCAAAGCCGCCCAACTCTTCAAATAGAGAACGTTTAATTAACATTCCGGCAGTGCTAACAGCTAATACGTCTTTAATTTCATCATGCTGACCTTGATCATGTTCTCTATTTTCAAGTCCAGTCCATCGCGTACCGTTTTCGGTAATACTTATGCCAGCTTCTAAAATATGTTTACGGTCATACCAACCTAATATTTTAGGACCGGCAATACCCACTTGCGGGCGGTTAATAACTGCTTCGAGTAATTTATCTAACGCATACCGATCTGGTGCGCAATCATCATGCAAAATCCAAAGCCACTCTTGCTCACCGCTATCAATTGCAGCCGGTGGTAACTTAGAAACTGCAGCAGCAACTGCTTCTCCAAAACCTGTGCTACGGGATTTTTTTATTACTTCAATACCGGCATTAGTTAATAATTTTACCGAGCCATCAATTGAGCCATTATCGACTGCAATTATTTGATCAATTTCATGTTTTTGAGCAGATAATGATGCAACAACTTCACTTAACCAAGTAACACCATCATGGGTAACAAGTATTGCTGTTACATATTGATCTTCTAGTTCAGCTTGCGCCCCGGTGCTCTGCTTTTCAGCCACCCGTAATTTTATGCGCTACGGCGCTTTAAGCGGCGACGCTCACGTTCTGATAAGCCGCCCCAAATTCCAAAACGCTCATCATGTGCGAGCGCATACTCAAGACACTCAGCCCGCACCTCACAGGAAAGGCAAACCCGCTTTGCCTCACGAGTTGAGCCACCCTTCTCAGGAA
>Ga0075464_10000487_pt1 | contig 17404 bp, 19 predicted proteins | sample DEB19_08_DNA_5_FD_75068 | JGI IMG/M metagenome (GOLD analysis project Ga0075464, IMG submission 75068) | Aqueous microbial communities from the Delaware River and Bay under freshwater to marine salinity gradient to study organic matter... | ecosystem: Environmental > Aquatic > Marine > Coastal ...
CAACGAGCTTGCTCGTCTCAAAATCGATTTAGAAGCCAGCAAGGGAACAAAACCCCTTGAAATTGTGGCACCCACCCTTTCCCGCGCTGAGTTGCTGAAGCAATTCAACGAGGAAAAAAATCCCGGTCGTGCGGCCGTGATTTATCAAAAACTAAACACGCTCGCACGATAATTAAGAAAGAAGGATAGATATATGGCAAATAGTCTCGCCTCAGTCAGCAACGGAAAGTTAGTTTCTCAACGCGCACTTAGCTTGCTCGTCGAGCAATTCCCTTTCCTCACGTCCGCCTACGCGGACTTCTCCGACGCTTCCGCCCGTAAAGGCGACGTCATCACCACCCATCTAGTAACTGCGGCGACTGCCGTAGCCTACAGCACATCCAACGGCTACGTCGCGGGAGACCGCACGCAGACTGATTGCATCGTTACTTTGAACAACCTTGTGCACAGCACTGTGGCAATCAATGACGACGAAGCAGCTAGCTCCTCGATCAACTTGATCGAGCGCTTTGCCGCCTCGGCCGCACACGCCTTGGGCAAACAGATGGTCGACACCTTGCTCGGCACGATCAGCGCCGCGTCCTACACCTCCACGATGACCGTGGCGGCGGACGTTCTCAGCTACCGCTCCATCGTTTCGATGGGTGTAACGCTGGATAGCAACAAAGTGCCTAGCGCCAGCCGCTACGCCATTGTTAGCCCGAACAACAAAGCCAGCTTGCTCAACGACTCCTCGATCGTGGCGAATGCCCAGATCCAAGGTGACGCAATCCGCACCGGCTCAGTTGGAATCGTGAACGGCATCGAAGTGTTCAGTTATCCTTCGCTCCCTTCCGCGATCAGCAAAGGCTTCGCGGCCCAACAGGAAGCGCTTCTCGTGGCGGCCCGTCTGCCCGAAGTGCCCAGCGATTACCCTGGCAGCGTAGAAAACGTCACGGAACCCGTGTCCGGCCTGAGCTTGCAAATGCGTGAGTTCTACAACCCGACCCTCGGAACCCGTAACCGTTCCTACATCTTGCTCTACGGCTGTGGCCGTGGATCGACAGCCTCACTGGTTCGCTTGGTCTAAGTTAGAGAATCATCTGGGTTGCCCGGTGCATCGGGGGGTGCACCGGGCTTTCCCAACCTAAAAAATATGAATACCCCCCTTGTCTCTCTAGCTATTATCGTCGGCCCCAACGAAGGGGAGCTAGTTGCCCGTTTAATTAAGTGCACCGCTGGCCTATGGGACGAAGTCGTCTGTGTGTCGGCTTGCGGTAAAAATGATGCGCAGGGTGTGCGTATTTGCGCACAGGAGGCCGCTGGCGAGGCTTTGGTCTGGGGAGAGTATCTGAACGCACCCGAACACGCCGACTGGCCCCACATCGATCATTTTGCTGCCGCTCGCAACAAAGCCTTTAGCCTGGCTACAGGCAAATATGTCGTCTGGTTTGATTCTGACGACTTGCTTGACCCAGGGCAGGCGAAGCTACACCGGGACGCAGTCGAACAGCGGGAGGCGCAGGAGAGGGGCTGGGAGATCCTTGTAACTCGGTACGACGTGCAGAACAGCGGAATGCGGGACAATCGCAGAGAAAGAATTTTCCGGCGCCAACCCGACGGCAGCCTGCCGGCCATCTGGGAGCGGGCCGTGCATGAAAGGGTAAAGCCGGTGCCCAACATGGCGGTGGGATTGGCGGATCACCTCGTAGTCATTCACGCCCCGAACACCTGCAAGAAAAACAGCAGCGAACGCAACAAGCGCATCCTCGGCACTCTTTTACAGCATACAGGTATGAATCTATACTACTTAGCCCAAGAGGGATATCTGCGCGGGGCATATCAGGAATCGATCGGCCCTACTCTTTTAGGGCTAGAGCATCCAGACCTAGGCGAAACCGAACGCTACCAGCTCTACTGCATGGCTGGCGTGATGTGCGCCGATCATGTAAAGAAACGGAAATACTTGGGCAGGGGGATTACACTTTGCCCGACTCGCCGAGAGGCTTACGGCCATCTGGCTAGCGTGCTTATCGATGAGGGTAATTTTAGCGAAGCCGTCAGACTTTTAAACTTAGTGGAAATGTTGCCTAGGCCGCAGGGCGTGATCTGGAACTTAGACGCCAAGTGGTACGGACACCTGCCCAAAATGCTTATCGAACAGTGCTTGCGGGCCGTCGGCCAAACCACAGACGCCGATCGGTGCGTGCGTGAATCTTTCCGTCAAAACTGGGGGCAAATCACCATAGTATTTAACGGGCCATTCATGGATTGCTTTAGGTTGCATAAATTCTTTGTCGATACCTCGGACAATCCCGCCGCCATACAGGCTTTATTTATAACCGACCCTGGCACCGAAATTGCCGGCAAGCGCATACACATCGTAAAAGATGCAGAGGAGGCCACCGCAAAAGCGCTGGGTGGCATTGTGCTCTTTGTGAAATGTGCGGCAGACACAATCTGCCCGCCGCTGCGCTGGGACGTGGATCTGCTATCTGCCGGGACTGTTCCAGCCGCCGCCGTTTTACTGCCTAGCCCAGTCGATAGGGTGGGCAAAGTAGTGGTGGGACTCACCACCACTCCCACCCGAATCCATAAGATACTGCCTACAATTCAAAGTCTGCTGCGCCAAAACCGCCCGGCAGATCGGATTATTTTGTCGGTGCCCGATAAGCTGGCACGGACGGGAGAACGCTTTAGCGATATACCTAAAGAGCTACAAGCGCTGGCCGATTCTGGTAAATTAGAAATTCACAGGACACAAGATTACGGCCCGGCCACCAAGTTTGTCGGGCTGATGGAATCAGAGGCCGATCCCGAAGCGCAGCTGGTCTGGCTAGACGACGACATTCTTTACGGCCCTACACTTTTGCAGGTGCTCGCCGACGAGCTAAAAAACAAAACAAAGACGGCGTTAGGCATCTGCGGATTTTTTATGACGGGCAAGACTGGCTATGCCATCGCCCCTGACCATCTCGGCGCGGCCGAGATTCTTGAGGGATTTGCAGGGGTGACTTGCCGACGCCAGGACATGCCCAAGGCAGAGCTATGGCCGGCGATGACCGCCAAGCAGTTTGTCGCGCTTAGCCCTAAAGAGCGTGCCAGCTTTATGGCGGACGATTTTGTCATGAGTCACGCTCTGCGGGCTAACGGCATCGCAACCCTAGTCTGCAACACGCCAGATCTAAACCGCACCAACGGCCTGCGCATTAGGCCAGAGGGACTAGGTGAGGATGCCCTGCAAAATAATAAAGGCACCGGCGGTAACCTAGCGGCCTATGCGCTTTTAAAGGGGTGAACAAAACTCTGACCGTGTCGGGCTACAATCGGCCTGACTACTTTACGCAAACCCTGCGAGCGCTTTCAGCCTGCGACGGCGTGGGCGAGTACGACATCGTCTGCGTGTTAGATTGTTCGGATAAAACCGACGAGCTTGTAGAAATTGCCAAGCAGATGGGCCTGACCACGCTTAGCCCGGTCGAGCACATGGGCTGCGGGGCGACGATCCGCTACTGCATGGAAACGGGATTTCGTAACAGCGATTTTCATGTGCACCTAGAGGACGATACCGTGCCTAGCCCAGACTGCCTGCGCTGGTTTGAGTGGGCGGCAAACTGGGCGTCACCGATGACTCTGACCATCAGCGCCTACAATCAGCACGGCGGAGAAGCAGAGCCAGAGATGGCAAGTTTTAGAAAGTGGTTTACCCCGTGGGGCTGGGCCACTTGGCGCAGCCATTGGGAAAAGTATTTGGCGCCTAAGTGGGATAACTCTTTTTGGGACGGAGGCATTCAGCGCATTCGATCCGAGCTTGCCATGGGGGAACTATATCCGCGAGTTAGTCGCATCCAAAACATAGGGGCAACGCGGGGCGCCTTTTGTCCGAGCGCAGAGTTTCACCAAGAAAATCATCACGCCACCCGCGTGGCCACAGCACAAGAAAAGAAAACACGATGGATAGTAATATAGAGCGCGGCAGGGTATGCGACGAGAACCCGTCGATCCACTGGGCGCACATGCCCGTGGACAGTCAAAGCAGAGTCCTAGATCTGGGCTGTGCTTTTTGGGACGAGCCACTACGGGCGGATCGTCTTGGCACGCCATACTTTTACCTAGGACAGAAACCCGCATTTTACCTCGGCATCGATCAAAACAACGCGGACATCGCGCTGCTAACTCATGAGCTAGGCGCTCATTTTTTAGAAGCGTCAATAGATAGCCCAGCCCAGATCTGTGACTGGATCACAGCTCACTCGATTACCCATATTAAAAGCGATATAGAGGGGGCCGAGGAGCACTTGGCCGCCATTGAAAATGCGTTGCCCAGCCTTGAAGCAGTCGCAATCGAGACACACGGTGACGCAACTCATCGCAAGATATGCGATTGGATAGAAAGACAAGCCATGACCATCTACCGCATTGACCAGCAGGGAGACTGCCCAGACGTGTTTATCGTCTACGCCAAAAAACTTCCGACTTAAGCAACTTTGACAACTTGCTCTCAACCGTGACCGAACTCCAAACCCTTATGACTACTGGCGTGATCGACATGATTGCAGCCAATCCTACCACTGCCACTGTTAGCGGCCTGCCCGTCCGGGGCGTCTACACACCTAACGAACAAACGGCTGAGCTGGGCATGGGCGGATTCGTAAATCCACAGAATGCGGAGTTCGTATGCCTGACGGCCGCCGTCAGCCTGCCTGCACTAATGACGATCGTGACCGTGGGCGGATCACCAAAAAGACTTACCGGCGTACAATCTGATCAGGGGGTGACGACTCTCATCCTGGCAGATCCAGAGGATGTGCGATGAGCTTACGCCTTGCGTCTGAGGACGGCCTAGCCGCCTACCTATCCACAGCCAGTAAGCCCGCTGGGCTATACGTTCAAGCCGGGCACAGGATTGCGGAGTTACAGCTTCCGGCCTGCATCGTTCACGCAGAGTCTAGCGTGCCAGTTGTAGAAGGCTCACTGGCAACAACTCGGAAGGTGACTTTCACCTGTTCGATTATGACTCCGCTAGAAGTAGCCAGCACCGTGACGGCTCACAGGACTAACTTTGACTGGCTAAACACAAAGCTGACGGCCGTAACGACAATAGCCGGTGCCACTCTGATGGGTGGATACTTGGGCGAAGAAAGCACAGGAAGCAACGACAAGGTGATGGAAGATTCGGTAAAATTTACCGCCTTCGTCACGCCCAGTTGACACGTAAAGGAACGACAATATGGCGATGACATACGGAGTGACGGCTGGAATTTCCCAAAACATCAGCAACACGGACGAGTACGTCTATATCACGGGAACAGACGGCACCGTAGTAAAACACTTTAAGAAGTACAAGAGAGTGGAAACGGTGACTGAAACGTTGCCAGATTCTTTTGCTCACCCTGGTGTGTCTGGCGCCACAGCTTTCCGCCAAGAACTCCGCTTATCCAATACAGATTTTGCCAGGCTTACCAATACGGCCGTCACCTTCAGCACGATCGCCTAAGGAAAAAATTATATGCCATACAAAGGATTTACAGGGGTAACGAGCATTACTGGGATTGAGGAATTTATTTCGTTGAGCATCACTGGTGAACTAACGGAGATCGTTATCGATCCCGGCACATCCAACACCGCACCTACCGTCACTACCTACTACAATCCACGTTATAATGTGTCGATCGAGGGCATTAGCTCTGGCGCTTCCGTTCCGGCTGCATTTACCGTTGGCGGTAATAGCTATGTAAAGACGGGCGAATCCTATACCAAGACCGTTGGCGATGTGGTCAAGGTTAGCGTTACTGGCGTCTATAATCCGAACAGCACGCTTGCCTCGTAATCGGTAGGACGGCGATGAATCGCCACTTTGCCGAATCATTCTTAAATCGTCAGGATCACCGCGTCCTGGGCTTGCCACTTCTGCCGCTTTCCTTGTGGCACATGTTTAATCTTGAGGTCGCTCAATCGCCTTACTTCATCGGTGGCTCTTTCCCATCGGCCAGAGATCTGCGCCTAGCCGTCAACATTTGCCGGACAGACTTCCCGCTCTTGCCCGATCTCTCTGATCGTAGGCTGTGGCTGGATTGGTTTAGAAGCTGGCGGTGCGAGTTCCTGATCGAGACGGCCAAGTTTCGCGCCTACCTAGATGACTTTAATGCGTTGCCACAATTATGGCAGCCAGATAAAAAGAGGGGCGCCGGCCGGGAGGCCACGGGTTTACCCTGGGCGCTGGCAATCGTTACTGGCGTATGCGGGGCGACGGGGTGGGACGAGGCAAAGGTCTGGAACATGCCGATCGGTCAGGCGTACTGGTACCATGTAGCGTTCGCCATGCAGAACGGCAGCAACGTCGATCTACTGAGTGAGGGCGAGTTGCTGGCGATTGAGGCCGTTCGTGCTAGGAGGGCAGGGAAATGATCACAATGAAAATGGACAATGCTGATTTCAGCTACCAACTAAAACGCTACGCCTTGGCTAAAAAAATATCTTTTGCAAAAGCAATCAAACAGCAAGGCAGATTAGTGGCGGTGAATCTTGCATTTCAGACTCAGCCATTTGGGGATGGTAGTAGTGCTAAAGAAAAAGGCCAAGGCGCAGTCAGCCGAGATATTAAAAGGGTTTTTAAGCCAGCAAAGAACACTACGGGGGTTATCAAGAGAAGTGACACACAGCCTGGACAAACAAAAACACAAAACGCAGAGCAAGCAGCTCGAGTTTTTGCGGGCTATGTCTTGCGCGGTCAAAATGCAAAGGCCACCGAAATTCTGCAACGACTAAACATTCCTAAATACTTTAGCGCTATTGTGGCCCCGGTGGATGGAGCCAAGCATCAATCGGCTAGGCATGGCTCACGTCGTACTGTGCCTAAAAACCAGTTTGTAGGTCTGGTCATTCCCAAGGAAAACACCTTAGAAAGCTATGTGAAAAAGATAATGCAAAACGTAGGCATAGCCAAAGGAGGCTGGGCAGATTGCGCTAAAAAACTTGGAGGATCTCGGGGAATACCAGGCTGGGCTAGCAGGCACGCTGGCAAGCGTGCCAAGGGATCAGTTTTGGATAATTCCAGCGGTACTGGGGACGATCAATCGGTCACTATGACTAACCACGTTCCTTGGATTGATAAGTGCCTAAACGCCGGCCAGATCCAGCGTGCTCTTGACATACAAAAAGACAAGATGACCAAGGCTATCGAAATAGCTCTCAGCAAGGCATAACCATGGCTGACCTAAAAGTAAAAGTAGGGGTAGATAAGTCTGGATTTACCACCGGGCTGGCCTCCATGGAAAACTCTGTCAAAGGCTTTGGCATGAAGGTTGGCGGCATCTTGGCAGGCGCCTTTGCTTTTGATAAAATCATACAAGGCTTTTCCAGTGCCATAGACAAGGGCGACCAACTGCAAGACTTGGCAAATCGGTTTGGAGTCGCTGCTAGTAGCCTGCAAGAGATAGGAAACGCGGCCAGCACATCAGGAGCAGGCTTAGAGGATTTAGCCAGTGCGATGAATAAACTGGCGAAGAACGCAGGCGCAGCAATTGGCGGAAATGAGCAAATGGCCGAGGCATTTAATAAAATTGGTTTAAGCGTAGAGCAACTTCAGGGAATGACTCCACAGGATCTATTTATGGCCTTATCCAAGGCAGTGGCCTCTGGCACCCTTGGCATGCAAGATTTCACGATTGCACAAGAGCTGGCCGGGAGGGGTGCGGCCGTTTTAATGGAAACGCTCCGAATGGGGCCGGAAGTAATAGCCGCCAACGGGCAGGCGATGGGAGTCTGGACTGACGAAACAATTTCAAAACTTTCCCAAGCCTCTGATTCCATAAAAACATTTCAAAATAAAATGACGATTGCTTTTGGAAGCATAGCTCAGATTGCCGTGCCTTTAATTAAGGCTTTTGAAGACATAGTGGAGCTTACGACCGTAATTGGATCGGCAGGAGTTTCCGTTCTTAGGGGCGATTTTTCTGGCGCCGCACAAATCACAAAAGAAGCCTCAATGATAAAAAGTCGCAGAGACGCTCAAGAAGCCAAGGCGGCCGGACAAAAAGCAGCGCGAGGCATTTCAGACATGGATGGACAGGCCTCATCTGCAATTTCAGACAAGGCATTTGAGGCAAGCGAGCGAGCCGCGGCTAGGCACGAGTTGCGTTTAATTGAGGCGCAAATTGCTGGTAAAGAAGAAGCGGAAAAGATGAAGCAGGCTATTGAGGAAAAATATGCCCAAAAAAGCCTTGAGCGAGCACAACGCCTAGAAGAAGAAAAAGCAAATCAAGTGGATGATCGCCCTGAGCGACTAGCACAAATAAACAAGCAAAGGGGCAACGCCGCTGATTTTGATCCTAGGGAGGCACTAATGCAAAGATTTGGCTTGAGGGATCAACTGCGTGACATTCCCTCCACTACCGAGGCACAACGCACGCAACCTGTGAGACTAGAAAACCCACCCAACTTACAAGGCGTACTAGACAAACTAGACAAACTGATCGCGAACGCCGGAGTATTCTCATAATGGCTCGCGGATCTAGCTATGGCAGTGGTAGTGGCGGCACCGCACATACTGGCGTTGAAATGCTGGGTACCGGGGGCGGAGTCGACGCTAGGGGCAAAACTACTGTCACGAAAAAGTATTTTGTTACTGACGCATCGCAATTAGAAACTGCGCCCGAATTAACGGGCTATTCGGCTACAGCCATAAACTACGTTAAAATTAACGAGACGGCCTACGAGCAGACGGTGCAGTACGAGGCGCAGACCGACAACTCTGGCACCGGCACAACCGTATGGCTGCAGAACGGAGTTAAGGGAACTTTCGAAATGTTTTGCTCTTTTGAAAGTAAGCCGATTGAGCTGCACCCCAGAATTGATAAGCTAACCGTAGATTTTGGTGGATACTTTACTTTTGACGGCTATGCCAAATGGCCGCCTACTTACACGGAAACTTCAGCCGGTGGACTTGGCGCGGGCACGCCTATCCCAAACCCTATGTTTGGAGTTACCAGATACAAAGAAATTACCCTAACCCTTCGCCACAGCTACTACACAAAAAGCGTAAACCAAAACATCTGGAATACGGCGGGTAGGGTTGTGACCAAACTTCCGGCAGGTATTCCTATTCCAAAAGGCGAAAAGGATAAGAAAGGCAGAGAAATACCTCGGCGCTGGATGATGCAGGCTCCGGCCGTCAGCCGCCAAGGCGAGGCGTGGCAGGTAGTGCAGGAGTATGTTCTTTTAGACGCAAAGGGTGTGGCTGACGGGATGTACGAAACGGGCACTGTCCCTGGTGCCCAATGATCCCGGCTGAGATTGAGGCAAAATCTGGCGAAAAGATTTTGCCTAAGTTTCGCAAGCTAGTCGCTTGGATCGATTCGCAGCGGTTGGCCTCTGTCGATGATCGCGTTCTAGTCAACACCACACCCAACGGCACCTTTGTTTCTATGGTGGATCGGCCACCGTCAATCGTTACTCCTCTACTGGTTCGATTAAGTGGGACAAATTCATTCAGCGTTACCGAGGGCTACATCAATGGCAAGCTGCCGCAGATCAAGCCCAGCACAGGCCAACTGCAAGACATTGTCGATCCTGACGGGGTGCCAGCGCCGCCGGCAAAATTGCCAGAAAATCGCCCCATAGTCATTTGCGTCAAAGTTGTTTTCGATAAAGACTTTAAATTGCAATCTTCTGAAATCGTAGCAGAAAAACCCGAAAAGATTTTGCGGGGGGGAAGTGCCGATTATTCTACTGCCGACAAAACTGTTACCGGCCTCATTCCCTTAGCCTTTATGCGTAGCAATCGGTTTGTGCAGTTCGTTTCGCACAACCTTCAAGTGCGGGCTTACCTCCATAACGGATCGCACCGGGTGATCTACTGGCCCGCGTGAAATACCCAGCAAAAATTTGGAATAGCCTATTGCGCAAGGCGGAGCAGTACCTGCCAGTACGCTTTGATTATACCCCGCCAAGTGCCCGGCCGCACCCGTGGCAAATTCGGCCAGTGTGGCGCAAACAAAAGAACGGCAAGAGCGGGGATTGGCATGGCATTATTACGCCAGGCGCAGTCAATGGCGTGCCTGCATTTATAAAAATGCTTTACGGAAATGCCACCTTTGAGGCGCGGGAAAGAATCAGGCTGGATGCGGTTGCCAACAAAAAGACCCTTCCCAAAGATGACGATATCGTAAAAATATATTTAGACGAGGATGCTGAGCTGAAAATGTCTTTTCGCAGCATAGGATCGGACGCCAGCCCAGACTCTGTTTCCGGTGACGCTGGATCTGGCAACGTCACCGGCGTCTTTGAAAAAGTGCCCGATTTCTTTAAACGCCTTGGAGTAGCTGACGCAAATACTGATTTGCTTGGCCAGCCAGCCGAAACCCAGCGGCTACTAAAAGCCTGCGATGTTGTCCTCAACCAGCCGCGTGTCGGACTGACCAATGATGTCTCAATTTCAGCTGCAGCAGTCGACACAACCTTAGTTAACATCAATCCTGGCTTCTTTGTTCCGCCTGACAGAGAGGCGAGCGTTACAGCTACGCCTAAATACGTTAGCCAAGAGCCGGCGTTAACCTTTGCCGATTTACTTTTTCAAAGGTTTATTGATACCCCTACCGATCGGCTGCATCTCTCCACGTTTTATCTGCTTTCACCGCAACTGCCGCTGCTTGACCCCAGCAACTTAGAAGGCTGGCAGCCTTACATAAAATACAACTGTCACCACAATCTTGTGCACGCCACCCAGCAGATTGAAAGGCGGGCTGAGTTTGTTCCGCTTAGCCTTGTCGTTCCGTTGGCTGGTGGCGTGGCCCAGCCGCTTATCAATTACATTCTTGCGGAAAATAACTTCTTTGCCCAAGCCGCTTTAGACTTTTTCCAGCAACGCAAGCTGAACGGAAAGTTTACCGCTGTATGAGTTTAGATAAATCCACCGAACGCCGTAAAAAGATTATCGAGCAGAATCGCAAGCTGCGACAGCTTGGCGTCGTAGCCCTTACCGATCCCGGCCCTTGGTACCCTATCCCTTTTGCCCTGCAGTTTGACCCAGCGTTTTTTAAGGGCCTGACAGAGCAAGTGACTGGGATTGACACGCCTAACGCCAAGTAACCATGGCTACTCTAGTATTCGGCAACATTTCGCAAAAGACCGCCTCATACACGATTGAGCCAGGTAGCATTACGCTACCCAAGGTGGTGCAGGGCGATCTTTTTACCTTGGCCGTTAGGCTGACCGAAACCGCTAACAACATTACCACGGTTACCGCCCCATCCATCTATTCCGCTCGGCTTAGCTATGGCCCGGTCGACGTAGCGCCTACCGCTGGCAGCTTTAAAGTGCTGGTCAATTCAGTCACCTCTAGCGTGATTACTTATGGATCTACCGCCGCCAGCGTGGCCGCTGTGCTTAATAGCATCTCAGCCGCTACTGGCTGGGCTGTGATTGAAGATCAGGGATCCTACCTCATTTCCCGCACGTCCAACTGGGTCACGACCTCTGGCATTACTATCGTGCAGAATGAGCTGCAGCCGCAGTCGTTTGTCCGGGTAACCAGCTACAGCGCTAATAACAGTTTTTACCAAGAGCTGCGGCCGATGCAGTCGCCGCTAGCTTATACTAGCGCATTCGGGCTAATCGTTCCGCCCGCTCCTACCATCACCCGCGTAGTCACTGGATATAGCGACTCCACCACGGGCGTGTTCGTGAACGAGGTGCAGCGGCTCTACATACCGCCTGCGTTTGATACCACCTACCAGATCTATCGCGGGACAGCCCGCACCGCCTTGCTGAGTAAGGACGACGGCTCGACCGAGATTGAAGCCGCGCTGATGCAAGGCTGCGTGACCGTCGGGGCAGGAGAGACATTCTTAGTTACCAACCCGCAAAATTACACCGCCGACATTGAGTTTGCCGGAGCCATGAGCGGATCCACTCACAGCCTGCTCACGGTGGCTGTGCCCATTTCGCCACAAGGCGACGTCACCTTTGATTTAGATTTAAATACCCAAGGCATGCTGGCGGCGTTGCGTGGTGACTTTGAAGTTACCCACCCACTGACTTGCGAGATCGGGATTAACTACGGATCAGTAGCCACACCAAACGTCCAGTACGTTACCGTGTTTCAGCAGGACATGACGGTGCAGGCGGACGGTGCCTGGACAGGGTTAGCGGCCGCCCAACGGATCAACTGGCTAAACCCGCCGCAGCCGGTTAACTACATTCCCTTTACCACCGACCAAGTAATTACTGGCATCCAATCGTTCACCGCAGTCGTCACAGGCGCCGGGCCGTGGACTATCGCTCATAATCTAGGCACGGAGGCGATCCACGTTACTTTACGGGAAAACATTTCAAGCGGATATCTGCTAGCAAACGAAAACGATTACACAGTTCAAACGGCAACAAGCCAAAGTGTTATCGTCGCAAAAGTATCGGGCACTGTTCCCACCGCCGGCTGGGCCGTAATGATCTCCAGCGCAGGGCCGACAAGCGTATTTCAGGCGCACACTCACACGATTGCGCAAGTAGTAGATTTACAGGACACGTTGAACGCAATAGGCACACGTTTAGTCACCCTAGAGAATGTTCTGCCTAACGGCGTAGGAGTTATTAACCAATCAGGCGTAGATACAAAACCGCTTACTATGATTATTCCAGAACACGCTGAAGTTCTCTTTACCCAGGATATTGAAGGCGCTTGGAGCGATAAGGGCATTGATCAGACTAAGCTGCCTATTCGCGGGCCTAGCTTACTGCGCTCCTTTTCTGGACAGGCAAATAATTCCAACGTGCTCACCGCGCCTACCGCCTCTGGTGCTTACATCTACTCCGGCGGAATTGAGCTGGCGCCTATGGGCTACATTCCTGGCGATAGCGTGCCACCCAGCGGAATTGTTATCTATGACGAGGGCCGGATCTACCAAGGCCGCCAAGATGGAACTAACAAAACCTACTATCCGGTGCCTTACGAGGTGGAGCTTTTTCGCGTGCCCGTTAACGCCAACCAATTCCGAGTCGGCCGCACCCTAGAAGTTAAGTTTGGCCTTATCTTGCAAATGCTGGCTAAGACAGACGCACAGTGGCGTGTGGTTATTGATGCGGCCAATTTAAGCGAGGTCACTACACCCGCTACCCAAGGCATGAACATCTCTAGTGCGGATTACAACCAGAACAAATTGCTCGACCACCGCGTCATGCTAACGCAGACACTTGCTCCGCATATTCTCGGCGTTCGCCTAACTCGGTCTTTAAGCGGTGAAAACATAGTCATCACCGCAGACAAAAATCTCTACGGAACGTACGAAAGCACAATTGGCACGCCCGCTGGGGCCAGCTTTATTTTGCGTGCCCGGCTGATGAACTTTGATATTGCCAATACTGCCGACGATGCCCGCGGATGGGTGGGCTATTCCTTAAAAGGCGTCGAGAATGACACCATCGGCGGTGAAGTGAAGGTGACAATCTCGTGAGCCTATATTTTGGAACATTAGCCGGTACCGCAGGCTCTAGCGGCTCTACCGACGCCACTGGCTCAGCCGCTAGGTTTAATGGCCCTCTTGGCGTTTCAGTTGATACAGCAGGTAATGTCTTTGTGGCGGATAACCACAACAACACCATCCGAAAAGTAACTAGTGCAGGAGTTGTAACTACACTAGCAGGAACAGCAGGGGTGGGAGGCAGCACGGACGCTACTGGATCAGCCGCTAGGTTTTATAATCCCTACGGGGTTTCGGTTGATACAGCAGGCAATGTCTTTGTGGCGGATCAAAACAACCATACTATCCGAAAAGTAACTAGTGCCGGAGTTGTAACTACTTTAGCTGGAACCGCAGGCAGTTCTGGCAGCACGGACGCGACTGGATCAGCCGCCAGGTTCGCCTCCCCTTTTAGCGTTTGCGTTGATTCAGCAGGTAATGTCTTTGTGGCGGATAGCGGCAACAGTACTATCCGAAAAGTAACTAGTGCCGGAGTTGTAACTACTTTAGCTGGAACCGCAGGTTCTGTCGGCAGTACCGACGCTACTGGCTCAGCGGCTAGGTTTAACGCCACTACCGGCGTCGCGGTTGATACAGCAGGCAATGTCTTTGTGGCGGATTATAACAACCATACTATCCGAAAAGTAACTAGTGCCGGAGTTGTAACTACTTTAGCTGGAACCGCAGGCAGTTCTGGCAGCACGGACGCGACTGGATCAGCCGCTAGGTTTTATAGGCCTACAGGCGTTTCCGTTGATACAGCAGGTAATGTTTTTGTGGCGGATACAAACAACCATGCTATCCGAAAAGTAACTAGTGCAGGAGTTGTAACTACAGAGGCTGGACTAGCTGGAAACAGCGGCTCCAATAATGGGCTTGGCTCAGCCGCTAGGTTTTATTATCCCTCCGGGGTTTCGGTTGATACAGCAGGCAATGTCTTTGTGGCGGATTATAACAACCATACTATCCGCAACACAGCTACCAGTTCCCCTGCCACCATCACTCTTTCTGATTTATCTAAAACCTATACTGGCTCTGCCCAGGCCCCCACCACTACCGTCTCGCCGTCCGGCCTTGCCCTAGAGCTAATCTACACGGGCACGGCCGCCAGTTTATCCGCCCCCGTCACCGCTGGCTCTTATGTAGTCACCGCCAGCGTCGTGGATAATTTCTACTACGGTACAACTAGCGGGGTAGTCACCATTTCTAAAGCCGCCCAAACGATCACCTTTGCCTCTATCCCCAGCAAGTTTGTTGGCTCGGGCGCTTTTGTCGTAGCGCCCACATCCACCGCAAATCTTACCGTTGCCCTTTCCTCTAGTAACACCGCCGTCGCTACAGTGTCTGGCTTTTCTATTTCACCTATCGGCGTTGGCACTACCACCATCTCCGCCACCCAAGCGGGCGACGTTAACTACCTTGCGGCCGCTACCGTTACCCAACTTCTCACCGCCACTACCGCGCCCATCGCTCAGACGATTGCCTTTGCCGCACTTTCTCCTCGCCGGGTGGCTTCTTTGAAGGACGTCTACTCGGCGGCCTCGCTTATAGCTACCAGCACCAGCCTATCTTTTACCGACGCTACTAGCGTGGCCCAAGCTAACGCCCGATCAAACGGATCCTTTGCCCTAGTCGCCACAGCATCCTCTGGTCTGCCCGTTACCTTCACCTCCACCGTTACTGCGGTTGCCTCAATCGTGGGAAATATCTGCACGCCCGTAACACCAGGCGTGACCAACATCGTGGCAGCGCAGGCTGGATCCACCGCATACTCGGCTGCCTCTACCGTTACGCAATCACTCGTCATCGTGGAAAAGCAGTTTGCTTGGCTAGATCTGCGGTGGGAGCTGACCGATCTACAGATCGATGCCCGTACCCGCGCCGTCACAAGCGCAAAGGGAAATGGCGCCGTTCTAACCATTCGCCAGGGTGACGCTCACGATCTAGCCGTTTTCTTCACCGATCCAGCCGGGGCCGCCATCCTCATGGCGCCTTCCGCCCTAAAACTTTGTATCCGCGAGAAAACCAATCGGCGTCCAGTTATTCTGGAAACCACCGCATTTACTCCCGCAGACTTTGGCGGGTTTGATCCGTACTATCAAATCACTTTCACGGCCAACAACGACTCGCTCCAACGTTTTGTTGCGTTTAATGGCGTGGCCGATAACTCCGACGCAATCCCCGCCATAGGAGAAGTCGAATGGACTTACGGCGGCAAGGTCTACAGCTCCAAACCATTTACCGTGAATATCGTTCCAGAAATCGAACGGGAAATATCGGACGTATAATGGCCGCCTCCTACGACATCACGATTGAGCAGGGGACAGATTGGACGCGGGATCTATTCCTAACCACCGCCACCCAGGGGGCGATCAGCCTTGCGGGCCGCACGTTTACCGCTCAGATCCGCCAGATGCCAGGGGGCACGGTGGTAACGCAGATTGCGACCAGCGTTGTATCAGCGGCTGGTGGGCAAGTGCGCCTGACCGTAACCTCGGCCGCCAGCCTGCTCGTGCCTACCAGCGGGGCGAAGTATGACCTAATCCAAGTCACTAGCGCTGGCATCGCCACCCGCTTGCTAGAAGGCGTGGTGACACTATCCCCAAGGATTACAATACCATGAGCGATATTTATCTACAGATCACCGAAACGCCTACTGTCGTTACACTATCCGCACCAGTTATTTCTGGGGCGCTTTCTTCCACCGTCACCGTAGCAAACACCGTCACCGTGGCGCTGGACGCTAACAGCTTGTCCGCCCTAGAGAACGTAACCGTAACAGTGGGGGCGGCAATTACCGGTACCGTCACCGTCAGTAACTTTCCGGCATCGCAAGCGGTTACATTTTCCGCAGTTACCATATCGAATTTTCCCGCCTCACAGGCCGTAACCTTTTCAGGAATTTCTGTTTCCAATTTTCCCGCCACGCAAGCCGTTTCATTGGCATCCGTCCCCACTCACGGAGTGACGCTGACTAGCACGACGGTTACGGTTAGCTCGCTGCCGGCCCTTGCGGCTGGCACGGCTCAGATTGGCAGCGTCACCGCCTCAATCTCTGGAACGGTACCAGTCAGCGGAACATTTTTCCAAGGAACACAACCGGTATCTCTAACTACTCTGCCCGCGTTAGTCGCAGGAACGGCACAGATTGGCTCTGTCACCGCGTCCATCACCGGCACGGTTCCTGTCTCGGGCACGTTCTTCCAAGCTACTCAGCCAGCATCTTTAGCGTCCTTGCCAGCACTTGCGGCAGGCACAAACCAAATCGGTTCTGTCACCGCATCTATCTCCGGCACGGTTCCCATCAGTATATCCTCCGTCACGGTTGGGAATAGCGTCACCATCGGCTCGCTCCCTGCGATTAGTGGGACGGTGACCGCAAACACCTTCGCCCTGCAAGGCACGGCAGTCACCACCTTTAACTTTACCAGCACCACCGCCTCTACCGTGCTGGCCTCTTTCAATGCGACAAGGAAAGTGCTGACGATTTTTAACGAGGGGGCGGGTAATCTGCATATCGCACCCGGAGCCACTTGCACCACCATCGCATATCAAGTTCGCCTATCGGCGGGGGATTACTACGAGGTGCCGAACCATCAGACGACGATCACCCACTCGGCTGTATTTGCAACGGCTGGCACGGCTAGGGTGACGCAAGTTAGTTAGGAGCAAACGATGCCACTTTTTAGAGCTGCAACTCCTCCGACTAATCCCCTTGTCCTTCCAGATAACACAAATGCGTTAGGCTATTCATTAAGAACGATAGATAATGGCGGGGTGGGCGGTGCGATAAATTTAAGTGGTTCAGTTGATTATGATTCAAACCCACTAAGCGGTGGGTCAATAAATTTATCAGCAAATTTGGGTGGTAGCGGAGGATCAATCAATCTTTCGGCCTCGGGGGATAACGGCGGTGGAAGCATCAACACTTCTGGCGGGGGAAGCGGGGGCGGTGGGGGCATCAACACTTC
>Ga0075464_10000489_pt1 | contig 17400 bp, 12 predicted proteins | sample DEB19_08_DNA_5_FD_75068 | JGI IMG/M metagenome (GOLD analysis project Ga0075464, IMG submission 75068) | Aqueous microbial communities from the Delaware River and Bay under freshwater to marine salinity gradient to study organic matter... | ecosystem: Environmental > Aquatic > Marine > Coastal ...
AAATCATTTTTATATTTTGTTGCAATTGATTTATAAAAATTAGAAGAAGATGGGTTAATAATAATGCTAGACATTAACTCATAAGATGATCCAGATTTGGAAAATATAAGTTGCCCTTTGCTTAATGACAATGGTGCTAATACATTTGAAAATGTAAGAACTGCAGATCCTGTTGTAGGAGTAGCTGTATTTCTAACCATACCATAATTTGCGGCAAATTTATCCACATCGCCTTGAATAACATTTTTGAAAGATTGTTTGCTGGAAGCTAATGTTAACTCATCATACAATGCTGCAAATTGAATTGCTGGACCATCAACAAACAAATCTCGCGCTACTGCACCTGGCTTAACATCCAAATCTGGTTGAGCAGTACGTAGATAATCGATGAGATTTAAAATGATATCATTTACATTTTTTGAGATTGCCATGATTTACCTTGATACTAAATATTAAAAGTTGCTGTAGATAGTTTGAAATTTTTTGCCATTACTCTAACCATTACAGAAAAAAGAGTTGGATCATATTTATTTCTCGTAATAGATACGCCAGATAATGCATAAATTAATTCATCAGCACTTACGTTTTGATACGTAGATTGTGTTTCTTGTAAAGATTTCAAAGTATTAATCGAATTGGTTAATTGCGTTTTCGCATAATCCAAAGTTATACTTGGATCCAATGTTGATCCAATCATTGTTTTTGATACATAAGATCCATACCATGGAAAAATAACATTGGAACCAGCTTCTGTTAAACAAACCTTCAAGATATCTTGGATAAGTTTGTCACTTCCAGAAACTGTTTCCAAATCACCGTTACTTATAGATAAATTACCTGATTTTAATTTTAGATCAAAAGACATATTGCTAGCTCAATTCAAGCATATGCAATATTATAGAGTCAACGAACATTATTAAGAACGATAACATCCAATATTATTTTCTCAGATAATGTATACATTGCATGAACTTGCTTATTCAATTCCTGCAAAGATTCAACAATCCCCGCCCTCGCTTGATTGTCTGGTATCTTCAAAATATCTTTGCATCGAATAAATGCTGCATCATCCAATAACCCCAAAATACTTTCTTTTGGAATTAAATACAAAGATGTTATCAAACAAATAACATCAAGTATTCCTAATCCAGAAAATTCTCCCATGATTTTTTCAATCACCAATAAAGCCTCATTACCAGAATTGATATTTGAATCACGTTTTTTTGTTAGGTTTTTGATCACTTCAGTTTTATCAGGGGAATACTTCTCAGCATCACTATCTAAGAAATTTAAAAATTGATCAAAAGCAAATGTTCTTGGATCATTATTTTTTTGATTAGATAACAAATTGTTTAAATTATTAACACTATCTTTATAAGCTTGCTCATACTTTGTAACAATAAGAGTTACATCATTTGGTCTATAAAAATCAGAATTTATATCATCTGTTAATACATTGGATGATGTAAATTTAATATCTGGATAACTACCGGAAACAATAGGTAGCCAGAAATTATTTGATTGAGCGCGAGCAATAATTTCTTTTTGTGACTTCAATACAAATGCTAAGCCTCTTATCTTTTTTACAGATTCAAGAAATCTCAGTTCTTTTATTTTATCATCATCTTGCTTGTATTCATCAGGTGTTCCCTTTACAGTTTCTTTAAATAAAGGATCCTCTGAAATAACATTAAAGTCTTTATAATAATTACTCGCTTGTTGTATAAAGTCTGGAAATATTGTTTTTGAAAGATTGGAAGAAAATCTTTCTGTAATAATCTTCTCAATAAATGGTTTTTTTAAATACTCATCTTTAACAATAGATGCATCTTCTTTTGATTTTAGAAATGGTTGACATAACCTTCTTGAAGAAGGAACAACTGTTGCGTCTATCCTTGGATCAACACCTAAAGGTCGTGTAAAGTGTGATCTTTGTTTTACATAACTTGAGTTATCAAAAATAAATGAACCATCAGAGTTTTTTAACTCAGATAAATCTCTACCTAAAGAATCCGTTGGTATTAAATCAAATGTTTGTTGCTCATAAAAGTCTTTAAATAACTCAGATGATTTACTAAATTGAATATCAATTTGTCTTATATTAAATAAAGTCAATATATAAAAAGACCCTATATAGTTTTTTTTCAGTGCCTCAATAACTGTTGTTTTATAATACTCTTCTCTATCCAAAAAACCTTCTGAGTATTCTTTAGAGAAACTTTTTAATATACTTAACTTTGTTTTTTGAGAATTATCTGTGTTATCTGATTTATTGAATCCTGGACTAAAAAATACATTACCATTGTTTGAATTTTGCTTATCACTAACAATAGGTAATCCAATAAGTCGATAAAAAGTATGAATACGACTTTCTTGTGGAGTGTTACTTTTCTTTAACTCTCCAAAATTAATTGTACCATCTTTTTTCTCATTCAATATTTGTATATTGAAACTCGGATCAGTAATATCTGTGTAACTTCTAAAGTTATCAATCTCCAATATCAATGACTTATACAAGTCATCAACTTGCACATCATGATCTAAAAATGTACTGTCTTTTTTTGATATTTTATTATCCATTACTTACATCCGATTCGTCTCTACGTGACAATTCACCTTGATCATTACCACTCTCACCAAATGCCATAAACATATAAGGCAACTTCTTAATAGATGTACTATTATCTTGTGTTAAATCTGTATTGTAAGTTACAGTTGATATGTAAGATCCATTATAAAGTATTGATACATCACCAGTAATTGCTTCCTTTGATTGGATCAATGCTTCAAAAGAAGCATCATCTTTATTGTATATAAAATTTGTAACAAAACCAGATGTAATTGTTGCGCTTAATTGATTTGCTACAATTTCTGAGTTCCTACCATTTGAAGCTTTAAATACATTGTTTCCATATGCATCATTTAATGTAACTTTAACCAATATGTTTTTGTTGGTAAATTGAACCTTTGGATATATGGTGAAATCACTTTTTGTTAAATCAATGGCTGTTGGTATGAGTTGATTGATTGCATCTTGAGAGTCATTAATTGCTTTATCAATGCATGTAGTAATCAAAGAAGAAAACTGTGATATACCATCTGGATTTATGTTTTGTCTTAAATCTGTTAAACCTACATTTAAACAATCCACAACTTTTGAATAATCTGGTAACTGTAAGTTTGTTAATACCGCAAGGTTAATTGCAGATGTTGATGTAAATATACTATCCAAAAATTGACTATCTATTGCTATCTCCGGTATGCAACCCGCTGTAATTAAGTTAGCAGCATACAATGCTTCATGATTTATATCGAAAATATATTCGACTGCAATATCAATAACATCTTCAACTGGTCCATCATCTGAGGTATTTAAATTTGTAAAATCTAATTGTTGTGATGCTTTTGTAATTAATACATCTAAGGTGGCTTGATTGCCATCTATCATTATTGGAGTAATACCATCTACTTCAAAAGCCTGACCTCCAACCAAAGAAAGTACACCTGTTTGTTTTGATATTTTAGCGGAGTCTTTGTTTAAAACATAATTGTTTGGCTTTTTAGCCATCATTACATTTCTTACAATAACAAATCGTTTAATGCCAACTTTTCCAAACAATGATGGATCATATTCAAATTTCAAGTCCAATGTATATGGTGATTTTTGATAATCAGATTCTTTTGTATATGTTATCTCTGGAAAGAATATTGTCTTTGGAGATTCTGTAATATCATAAGCATCATAAATATTTGAAAATGCTTGCACTTGAGGTACAGAAGTTCTTGCATCAAAGAAAGACCAACTTTCTTGACGTGTAATTGTTGAACTTATATTTGTCTTTGATACAACTTGATTGATGTATCTTAAATTTCCACCTGTTGATGTAAAACTTCCTTGACTAATAAAAGCTGGACACACACTCGGGTCACAACAATCATCAGATTTTCTACATGGTAATCTTAAGTTTAATAAACCCAAGATATCTTTTACTGTTTGTATGATTGAAGATACAGATAATAAAACAACAAAGTAATTTTGAAATGAACAAAGTATTTGTGCAAATTTTGTTGCAGCCGCTTTAACTTGAGTTGCATCACCCGTTTTAATTGCGTTTTGATATACTGCCACATTCTTGAGAAGCATTGTAACAAGTTTAGATATTTGATCTTTCAAATATGTAAACAACTGTATGATTAATTCCAATAATGAAATAATCAATACAGGTAATGCAAACGCTGGAAATAAAGCTAAGAATTGTGGTAAACAATTTCTAAATAACCTTTTTAAAGCTCTTATTACTTTAAATGGATTTGGTATAGCACATAAAACTTCAATAATACATACAACTAAATTTAATACTGGTAAAATAAATTTGTAAACCAAAAGAAAAGGTGATAATTGATCTAATATTTTCAACACCCCATCTATTACTTGTTTGCCTGCATTTGGCGTTAAAGGTCCTTTGATACTGCCAGGCGGTAGAATCACAGAAAGAGAATCAAACAACGCCCTAAGGTCTTCTGGGAAGCCTGTTGGGTATGCTGGAGAAGAAGTAATAGGAGAAGAAGGCACGCCAAAACCAGGAATGTTTGGTGCCGTTGATGCTGGTGGATTTAAATTTAAATTAAGATCTTCTGGTTTACAGTCAGACATTATTCTTCACCAATAATTTTGGGTTCTTTTGTAAATGTGTTTGCCCTTAAGTTTAACTTATCTTCAATTGCATCCATTACACGAATTGTTATTTCTTGAATGTAAGGATCTAACTTACCAATATCCAAAGATTCGACATTGTGATATTCAGAAATAGAAGCTGTTACTTTCCAAATTTCTTTATAAACATCTTCCGATAATTGATCATAAGAATATTCTTTTGGAGACTCCTCTGGGAAAGCACCAATGGTTTCATCAATTGCATTTCCTAAAGAAACCAATCCAACTTCTTTAGCGGTTTGAGCTTGAATATAAAGTTTATTATAAAGAGTTTCACTTATTTTTTTCATATTTACCTTAAATAGATTGACCTATATCTTTGTTGTCCACAAGCAAGCCATTCATGAAAATTTGCTCTGCTTCCAAGCTAAGAGAGGATGATGTTTTTATAGATATATCTTGCTTTGCAAAAATATTTAACTTACCTGGTGTCATAATAGATATACCATTCCCATCAATTCTTATAAGATGAGAAAATACGCCTTTTGTCATTACACGTAAATCTACCGCAGCATCAATTAATCCATTTTCTTCTTGAAACCTACTATCTGTAGATATACCGAAATTACCCACTTGAAGAAGCAAATTGCCATCCATACCAATAACAGCAGAATTTTTATTTTTATCTCTACCTATATTAGCAACCAATCCACCACTTGTATCCAACCATAAAGATTGTCTATCAATTGTATTTGCGCCAACATTCAATTCCAAAGAACCGTCCAAATTGATTTGCCCTGATCTTCCACCAGCATTTGCTTTCTCGCCAGAAATATATATCTCCGATGAAACAACGTTTTTTAAATTGGATATACTTTCAACATTAATAATTTCTTGACCATCCACTTGATAAGACAAAAAGTCTTTTAACTGATGAGTAATACATGTAGATAAAATATCGTGATGGGCAGTACCATGAGCCAATGGTGTGTTTAATATTCTATCATTTGGATATCTATTCGCACCATCATCGATAATTGAAATAGAACCACCTTTTTTATTTTTTCTATCTGTAGAAAAAGAAGCTCCATCCGCAACAAATGAGTCGTGGAAAATATCAAGGTTATCTTCTCTGAAAATAAACTTATTTGGATTGCCATTATCCTCTGCAGAAAATGCAGAGAAGTTCTCATACCTAACAAGAATAGGTATATTTCCAGTCTCAGAAGAAGCGGGTATGTTTGCTTTCAATTGACCTTCTTTGTCAATATCAAAAAACAATCTTGATCTTTCTTTTGCTTTATCTGCCCTTGAATTAAAGTCAATAATTGTATTTTCTTTTTTAGCATTCAATTCAAAATGAAAAGCAATTCCTTTTCTATGACGCTTTTTTAACTCTGAAAATACAACTTCCTTATTCTTATTTGACTCATTTGAGTTATTTAATGTGATATTATCTTTATTCAACTGTATTGGATATCTGTTAATATCAAGTATATTACCAAATGTATCAACAACTGTTCCTTTGATGATTTCAATCAAATGATTTGGTTGATTCATACCCAATGATAAAGTATTTGTTTTACTATCATATCTATTGGGTAAATTATATTTTACTACAGTTTGCTTTTTCTCTGAATACTTTTGCTTTTCAATAACATCAGATTCGACAAAAGACTCTCTATCAAATTCAAAAACAATCTCACGATCCTCAACCAATCCAGGGTTCTTAGATTGTGAAGTGATTAAATGATTTACTGTAACAGATGGATCAAATCCAATATTTACAAGAGATTTCTCAAATAAAATAGATGATATCTTTGACCCATAGTTCAAGTTATTTACAAGGTCACGTTTGATGATTCCATTTGATGATAATTTACCAGATGATATTGTATATATATTTGGATAATTTATCTCAGAGAATTTACTATTTTTATTTGAATAATACTGATAAGATAAATCATTGCCAAAAATCAACTCATCTTTTGACGTTAGGTTTATTATATTATAATCTGAGTTTTTTAATATGTATTGATTATCTGATAAATCTGGTATGTTTATTGCGTTGTTTCCAAAATAAGAAACGAAAAAATACTCTCCACCAGATCCCAAGCCAACAATAACTTGCGTTCCAGTAGATGGCAATGAGCCTGAAAATACACCATTTTTATAATACGTTGAGTAAGGTATTTTTATATTTACAGTAATTGAATCTGATGCTTGTACAATGGAATTGGCAAAGTCCAAAGAAATTGCCATTAAACCAGATTGTGCATCTACAGATTTAATTGTAGCGACTTTTAATAAGCCATAAGATTCAGCGTACATTAAACTTCTCCATCTTTGAAAACAATATAACAATCAACCACTGAATCAAAAGAATATTCCATATCACCCATAATTGCTTTTTGTGAATTTGATTGTATAGATATCTTTCTTGATAAAGAAATCGCAGCTTGTGATGGAGTTATATCATCACCCTTATTAATAAGTTTTATTTCATAAGGAACAGAATCTAAATTCGCAGATTTTTTAATGTAAGAAATAATTACTTCTATACTTGGGTTGATGTTATTATACAATGCAGCATTATAGAATCTAAATTCAATTGTTGGCTTTTGGACATATTGACTGTTCTTATTATCAATTCCAGTTTCATTTGCAATAATGTTACTACCAATAGATTCATTTATTAAAATCCTATTTGCATTTGCGATTGCTGCTTTTAATAATAACCCTAGTTTTTCCAATAAGTTTCTATTATCATTGGAAGATAGTATATCTTCTGATGCCAACTCTGTTGCATTTTTTCCATGGACTTCCAAAGCGCCAATTGCATTTCCATCTGCTTGTCTATAAACGACAAATTCATTCTTCCTAGAGTTATTGTATATTGTTTTACCAATTACATCCAATGTTGTTGGAATATATTCACCTGGAGTATGACCATAAGATACAGTTAATTTTGTTTCAAAGTTAGAGCCAAAATTAAAAGAATGTGATACGGATGTTACATAAAACAATAAGTTTCTTTGTGGCAAATAAATAACTTCACCAGGCTGCATATACTCATTGCCAACAATAGATATTGTTCCTGACAATATATTTTTTCTAGCATTGCTTAATAAATAAGCTGCATAAGGTGCGCATTGTGTATCTACATTTGTAAAAAACGGAATCTTTACTGTAGAGCCTTGGCTTTGAAAACCATACATATGCCACATGTCATAATCAATTGCTGCTGCTGTAATTAACCCACCATTATCAAACGCTGAATTTGGCAATGAACCTGAGGCGAAATCACCTTGCACACCAGCTACTTCAATGTATGTATAATTTGGTTTGTTTTCAGCGATATCATAAGAAAGAATTTGAGCATTATCTATAATGTATCTTTTACCTGAATTTGGTCCAAGATCATCGTATGTTTCATCTTCTATTAATCCAGCGTAAAAATCATTCAATCCATTTTCATCTTCTTTTGTAAAGTTACTTGCAAAAGATTGGATGCTTGTTGACAAATTGTTTTGATCAATCCTTCTGCCTTGTTGCAATTTTTGAAATGCTTTGGAAAGAATTTTTATTGACTTCTGGCGATTTGCAATTGAGCTTTGTAATTTTGTTAATAACAAAACATAATTAAACTTAACTGGATTTGTATTGTTTGTAGCATTACCAACCAATTCATTTCTTAATGATGTTTCTATATTTTGACCTGTTTTTAATTCTAACCTTTGTAATGTATTTTTAACATAATTGTTAAATAAATTATCTGTTGTAACATTGTTTCTAATAAAAGTCTCAACATTATTTAAAACAGTTGTTGCCAATTGTGCGGTTGATAATAATGACTTTATATTATTTTGAGTTTTTACTTGATCAAATGTGATTGAAAAAGCTTTTTCTAAATCATCGGATCGTGATGTTTGACCACTTAAAAGTTCAATGTAATTAATTGAACCAGATGCATCTGAAACAAAAGAAAATGAAGATAACTTACTATCTTGACTATAATTGATTTGTAGAACCAATTCACTATCCGAGTTTGGATTTGGTGAGAAAAATAATGCACCATACAAACGTATTTCATCTTCTAAAACAGAAAGTTGATTTAATTGATTTGTAATTTGATCTTGGAAAAGATTCTCTAAGAACTTTGGAAATAAACGTATTCCTCTTTCACGTGATACAGCGATCATTCTGTAAAATACAGAACTTGGTATTTTATTATACTTTGGGAACCTAGCGCGTATATGACCTTGTGTATCACAATATACTTCCATATGAAGTAAGTTTGCAACCAAACTAATTTGATCTTTTACGCTTAGATAACTGCTTGATGAATTGTATTGTTGTATAGCTGTTTGCAATTCTTTTTCAAAAACAGATATGTCAATATTTTGATCATACTCATCATCAACAATAAACAAATTAACATCACTATTTTCACGTACTTTTCGGGACACTCTTCTTGTTAAAGCGTTTGTTTTTCTTAAAATACTTAATGCTGATTTCTTTCTTCGTGTTGCATCCTTGGAAGACCCAAAATAAGCTTCATCTTCTAAAGAAAGCTCAACGTCATTTCCAAATACTTTAAAGTTATCATTCTTTAAAGTCTCTGAATTTTTTTGAGACAATGATATGATTGTTTCTTCAATTTCTTTTATTTGATTGATATCAGCATCACTTCTAACAAGTTCATTGTTTTTATTCAAACCTGAGTTTTGTAAAATAAACTTAATAGATTGTACTTGATTTATATATTCATTTAAACGTTCATTATCATTTGTAATGTTTTGTTGAGTTGTATATAAATTAACAACATCTGCTTGACTGACAGATTGACTTTTAAAAGGAACAAAGTCTCCCCACATTTGATTGGATTTAATCAAATCATTTGTTAAGCCTGCATAAAACAAATCAGATGAACTTCCAAATTGTTTGGTCGCTTTGTAATACGTATAATAGTTATAAGGTATTCCGGTTACTGACAATGATATAACATTGATAATATCTTGTCCACTAAATGGGCTTTTAGATATTCTTGATCTTCCAACATAAAAAGAATTATTATAGCTTTGTGAATTTCCATATTGTGTTAAAACAGAAATACCTTCTTTCCAGCGGTAAAGCAAACCATCTGGAGCATAAAAAACATTATTTAATTTACCATTTGAATCTGGAATTGAATCAGAGATAAAATTTGTTGTTGTTACATTCTTACCAGAATTATTTCCAAACTTCGCTTTTACTAAGCTTGTTTCATAATTACCTTTAAGAAGCTTTTTATTAATATCAAGGAACTCAGGTGTTTTAGAGTTATTAGATATATCTTCAAATGAAGTTTTAAATGGGGTTAATGGATCAAAAAAAGATCCATTGAATTGATCGACACCAGGGTTGAAGTTAATCTTACCTTTGTTTAAATATTCTTTCATGTCAGAGCATGAAATGCTTAAACCAAAAAAACCATTATTGTATCTGCTGTTTGATCTGTTTACAAGCCCAGCATAAACGTGAGTTCCAGCCGAGTCTTTTACATAGTAATTTCTATAAAGAGACCAAATGGAATTTGGCATATCTGGATAACCAAATATGGATTTTTCTATATCTACTTCTTCAGACTTTACGCCAAAGATAGATAATGAGTTCTTTAAGTCTGAAGATATATTTACTAACTTATCAAAATATGTTTGACCATTTAAAGTTTGTCGAATACCTGTTAATAGATTTTCATCACGGGATTGATTTGATTTAAAGTAAATATGAATTTGATCCATAGGTTGAATGATTGTTTTACCTAAGTAATGTAAATTCATTTTTCTTCTTATATAATTTGTCTTTTCATTGTACAGGCGAACATCGCTTTCTGCACTTGATTCCAAAGACATTTTTTTATAAGATAAAGATACAATATCTTTAAACAAAGACAACTCATCTTTGTTTAAACCATTATTACCCAATAATTCTGAACCAATCAAATAATCATCATAAACTTTAATCAATGATGAGTCGCCAACAATAGCTCCTATTGCATTTGCAGATATTCCATCCGCATCAAACAAAATCTCTAATGGATTACCCATATGATTGATAAAAGAAATCATCTTTTTACCAAAAATAACATTGGGTGAATAATTAAAAGAAATTTGTGCTGCTGAACGGTTAGAACGTAACCCAGATAATGCAATTGTTCTTTGTTCAATTAAAGAATTGAAATTTTCTAAACCTATCTTAGCAATATTCCCATTTTTAAAACCTGATACATCTGATATTGCTTTCTCAATATCATTCTCTGTAATAATTGACAATTCATAAGGATCATCCAAATCAACTGTACAAGAATTCATTTCATCAAATGAAACCCCAGATGAAGTAGATATACTTGTGAAGTTTGTAAGTTCAATTACACCAGTACCATTGTCTTGAAGAGACTTTGATAGCATCCCTTTAAAAGAACCATTGCTTAAAATAGATCTTGCAATCCATGTTGTTGTTTTATTTTGAGCATAAAACAACATTGCTTGCTTTACAGAACCAATTACAGAATCAAATGTTGAAGATACTTCTGGGTTCAGATAAATAGAATTTGATGTATCATTTTTCAAAGACTTCAATGAATCAAAAACAAGAGGAAGCAATGATGGGTCTATATAATTATCCACCTCTATTACATTTTTTAACTTGCTCAATCTTTCATAAGATGAGATTTGTTGACACTTGTTTGCAAATAACTTCTTAGAAGCTTGTGTGAATATATACTCATCATTATCAAGATATTCTTCTTTGTAATTTTGCTTCAAAGAAGAAAACATTCTTTTTTTAACAAGTACCGTTGCTTCTGGGGCATTCCAAATAATATCTTTTCTTTTTGCTTGTTTACTTAGAAAGTTATTGCTTAAAAAGCCTTCTTCTACATAATCTCTTTGTTCGGTTTTATCAATGACATTTGAAAAGTCACTTATTTTATTATAAAAATTTTGATCACCCGTTAAATTAGAAAAAGAAGCATTCTTATTCTCACCCAACCCAAATTGAGAATTAATTTGATCTCCAAAAAAACCTATAAAGTCTTTAAATTTATTCATTATCTTCCTGTAACATTTCTTTGAAGTTGTGTAACTTGTCTTTTAACACCAGTTGGTAATGATGTATAATTTATTGTTGGTTGTGTTGTTGCATATTTACCATCATCTTCAAATGAATAAGGTGAATCATGTGGAGCGCCAATTGGGCTTTTATGCCACGGCAAATAATTCAATCTATACCCTCTTTTTTGCGTGACTTTAAAGCTTATGTTATAATTGTGCAAAAAATTATCCGCATCTTCAATGTGACTGAAGTCTTCAAACCAACCTCGATACACACAGCCTGAATAATAAATTTCAACAGAAAAAGCAAGTTGAGCTAATGTTGGTGGATCTGGATAAATTGTACTGTTGTTTGGTAACAATGCATCTGAAAATAAAGAGCCGATTGATTGACCAACATTACCACCAGATGCAATAGAGTTTGCTACATTCAATGAAGAGTCAATAATGTTCTTCGCAGCGATCTCTAATGGCGCTTTAAACGCTTGTTCAGACAAAAGTAATCCAGATGGGTCAAAAGCATATTGCTCGCTTCTATATGCTTCATAGAGGGCATTAATGCCTTCAATACCAGATGATCCTGTAGTGCCTTGTATCTTTAATGTTGGCAAAGATTCTCCCCAATATTGATTGGAGAACCCACCTTTTGTTTGGACAGATTTTGTTATCTTTGAGTATCCATAATTGATTTGCTTTGGATTTATGAAAAATTTAAACACACCCATTTGTGGTAGGAAAATATGTATAACTTTCCTATCATTAACACTATAGATAGGTCTTTCATTTGTTACAGAGGCATGTGGTAACCCACCTACACCTGATAAAGGCTGATCAACCTTTGTAATAATTTGAGATGACCCTGTATCTGCTGATTGAATTAATTCTTTTAAAGATGGCATGATCAACCTCCTACTGTTGGATTGTAGACGGATTTAACATGACCGTCAGAATGTCTTTTTCCACAATCTGTACAAACTTGCTGAACTTCTACAGTTATTTTTTGTGTTGAAGATTGTGATTGTATTTTTTGAGCTTCTTCACCTATTTGATCTATACTTGGTTTCTTTTCTTTTGCTATATTAGATATGTTTGATTCTGTAGCAGATGTTATTTCATTTTTGTCAACAGACTTGAATAATTTGCTTGATATTAATGTTGAAAAATCTGGTAACTTAGAAATTGCATTTATAAATTCATCTTTTTCTTTGTTTAATTTTGCAATTGATTTATTTAAAGCAGATGCCTCAGCTTCTGTTGCGTTACGTAATTTAGATGTTAAATTATCTACAACTTCTTCTGTTGATTTTGATATTTCTGTAGCAAACTTTGTTCCAAAATCTTTTGCAGCAGAGCTAACTAACGCACCCTCTGTAACAAGTGCGTTTCTATTTGTAGAAACTAAATCACCACGTGTTTTTGATTGTGCATTTAAACTCAAATCAAGATTTTTTCGATCAACTTCACCTTGAGCCATTTTAAAGTTCTCATCACCATAAGATGACATCATAGATCCTCTTACAGATTTTGATGTATCTAATGCTGATAAAACAGATTCATTTTCAATGGTATTTTTTAATTGAGAGACCGTTGTTTTTAATGAACCTGATATTTGAGAGCCAGTATCAAATTCTTTATTCAATGATCCGCCAAAATTGGATGCACCACCTTTGCCTTTACTTAAAGCATCCAATAAACGTTCTGCTTCACCTTCAGTTTTTGCCAAACTATCAAATGGACCGGATCGTAATGTTGTTAATTGCTTTTGATATTGTGCCGCAGCAGATTCACTTTTTGTCGCTTCTTCAAATGAAACAATTTTTCCAAATTGCTTTTTTAAAGATTGCTCTAATTTAGTATAAACTTCATCAAGCTTATCTTCTTTGATAAGTTTTTGAATTTCAAATGCTCCACGTAATCCGCCTGGACCACCTGTTTGGCTTGATAAAAATGCTCTTTGTGCAACGTTTAAACTAGAAATACTATTTGTAACATTTTGAATCATTGAAATAGATTGAGCAGATGTTAAACCAGCTTCTCTCATACGATCAAAATTATCTGCAACAATTTTTGCAGAACTACCAGATACATCTCCCATCATACTAAATGAAGTGGATATTCCATCCATAGCAGAGCGTAAATCTTTCATAGGTATTTGAGTGGTTTTACTTAAATCACCCAATACAGAAACATATCTCAATGCTTTATTAATAGACTCTTCATCTGTTTGCAATTGAAACTTGGAGCTTGAGACCTTGGATAATCTATCACTTAAAGTAGAAGTTACTTCAGCGAAACTCAAGCCAGTTGAATAAGCTAACTTTATACTAGCTTCTAATGCTGTGTAATTTTGACCATTTATACTTAACAAAGAATTGACGTTTGTTAAGCCGCCAGATAATTGTGACAAACTCGCTGCTTGTTTATTAATTTCTGTACGAGACGCACCTGTACGAGAAGCTACTGCACCAATGATGGATTGGTATTGATACAAAGAATCATTAACATCTGCAAAGTTAAATCCATCTTTTTCCATAGAAGATGCTTTTAATTGTTCATTAAATTTACCAGATGCAGCTGCTGCATTTATAAAAGATAATGATAAAGCATTGGTTGTGTCAATTGATTTTGATATACCCTGAAAAAATGGATTTTTACCCAATAATTTAAATGTTTTAGATAAATCATCACCAACAAATGGTATGACTTTAGATAAATTGGAAAAACCAGATGTAATTGAAGTTAAGTCTTCAGTTAAAGATCTGGTTTTTCCAGATGCATCTTTCATTGTATCTGCAAATCCAGCTGCTTGCAAACCAGTAGAAACCAAAACATTACCTAATGTTTGGCTTGTACTAGCTGCTTCGGTGTTAGATTTTGTGAGTGCATCTGTTTCAGCAACTGCTTGATTAATGTTATTATCAGCCATCCATTAAACCTTTGGTCGTCTACGTTTTTTCTTTACTTCTTGTGGCGGAGTTTCTGGATCAGATTCTCTAACCATTCTTAAAGATTCTTCAAAGTCTTTATCATCAGATGTATGAACGCCATCATTACTCAATAGTTTTTTAACAGCATCTGGATTAACAAATGAAGCCATTAAATATATTTGATTTTTAGTTAATTCAATTTGTTCATTTTTGTCTTCAATCCAATTATGAAATATCCAAGCTTTTTTTATTGGATCCATGTCTTTTATTTTAGGATCACTTGCATCACAATTGTATTTTTGTTCAAGGAACCAGATAAATCTGTATTCTGGCTCCTTTACTATTTTTTTATATCTTCAACTACTTCCTGTAAAGTGTCTTCGTTTTTAATCGTATATTTTTCATCATGCTCTTTTGAGAAAGAAGCCCACTCTTTCATCAAATGAGAGATAACTGAAACATCCATATCATTGATTACTTGTTCCTTAAAAGAAACTTGAACATCAGCTGGATATTCTTCAACACCAATATAGTTAGAAAAATCAATACCTTCTATTTCTTTAATCCCACGAGCTAAAGTTAATTTCTGAAACTCAGAGTCATATACAGGATTTGTTATTGCACCTAATTTACCCATATGGCTAAATATTTCTTTTGTTTCTTTTAAAGAAAGTGTTTGTAATGTATAAGTTACATTATTAAAAGTAACATGCTTTTCTTCTTTATATAATCCCAATAGGATTTCTATTCTTCTCTTAGCATTTGGGTCTATTTTATAGATACCTTTAGACTTACTTTCTTTGGCATCTTTTACAGTGCTTTCAAAGCTAACATCTTCAACAACATATTCTTTCATAAAATATTTTCCTTTATTATATTGAATATAACTAATTCTTTTATCTTGTCATCGTTACTTATCTTTGTTTCTACGGCAATATTGTCTAAAATTAATTCATATTTAAAATGATCCTCATTAGAAATGTCCTTATATTCATCGTATAAATCGCTAATCACAATTACATCGTTATCATCATTATACATATTATTCCTATAAATAACAAGGAGCAGATATAATATATCTGCTCCTTGATAAAATCATATAAAACTTAAATTAAAATATTGTACTGGAGCTTTCTCCGTTTGTAAGTAAGTTGATTAAATCACCTGCTGACATGGAGCCACGAATATCACCAGAGTCAACAACTCTTTCAACAATATTTGTGTAATAAGGTACATTGATTTTTCCACCTGTAGCAACGTTTCCACCATTTTTGGTAGAGAAAATTGTTTCAGCTTTGTAATCAGAGTCCTCAGCAATAATCCAATCACTATCTGAAAGTGTATAATTTAGCGAGCTAAACCAAACGTTCTTAACAGTTGTGATAATTTTATTTGAGTCATCATTTTCGTTACGGTCAATGATTTCGATATCAAATGGATATCTTTGAGATTTCAAATGAACGAATCCGCGTCCAAAAGCTTCGAATAAACGTAGCTTGTCAAAACGTATACGGGTTATACGACCCGAAATCATTGTATGACTTTTTGGAACAGAGTCTATAACACCGTCATGACCAAGCTCCGTAATCATTGCAATTTCTCTTGCTTCATTGACAGAAATTGTTTTGATTGCACCTACACGAACATTACCAACTTTAATGATAATATTTGTTGAAAGGTCTACGGATGTTGTATTGTTATTTCCTGAACTTAAAGTTGAGTTTGTATTTCTGTTTCTGGGTTCTACCGCCATAAATCACCTTTTATCAAATTTGTCCAACTGCAACTTGAATGTAAACGAAATTAACACCATAGACTGGCATTACTTTTACAGATACCAACCATGTGGTTGGATCAGTTGGGTCACGCCTTACCACAGGGTTTTTGTATTGTGTGATTTTAGATGGTTGCATAGAACTCAATACAGAAATCAATCTTGCTTGCATAGAAGCTTGGATATCATTCAAATCTGGTTGACCAACAAAATCATCATAAGATGCACGGAGTGTTTTAGCGATATTATCTCTAATAAATACAATGCTTGCTTCTCTTTCTTCAATAAAGCCAGATTGTGTTGTTGTAAGACCCCACTTAACAGTACCTCCACCAGCTACTGGTTGACATACAAATACACCAGCTGATGTTAGAGCTTTTAATGTTGTAGTTGAATATCTACGGCTGCGTGGAATGGTATAACCATTAAGTATTTTATTGGTTGTTGGTGTTGCAATTGCTGTTTGTGCTGAGTAATAACCCGCTAAAGCACCCGCTTGATAAAAACCGTCCAATACAGTGTTTTGCCCACCTACATTAACTACAATTTGATCAGGAGCCATGTAAATAACACGGTATGTGCTACCATAAGCCGCTGGCACAGAGTAATCTGTTAAATCTTCAATGTTACCAGATAATACTTCTGTTACAGAGTCGCCTTGGATACCTTCTAGCACACCAAGATCTTCTACAGCAGCTGCTTTCACACCTGTGAGATTATCTGGTGTTAAACCATTGATTGCACCAATGATTGCAACTCTTTCTTTTCTGTTATCAATTGAACTCATTGCTTTGCAGTGAGAAACTACGTTTTGAAATACAGCAGAAATTGTTTGCTTTGGAAATGCTGTTACAATGTCACATTCAACAGCTTCAAGAGACTCTAAAGCGTTTATCCAACCTGGATCATAGAATGCTGCATCACGATCATCAATAAGTGTTACACGTAATG
>Ga0075464_10000490_pt1 | contig 17399 bp, 19 predicted proteins | sample DEB19_08_DNA_5_FD_75068 | JGI IMG/M metagenome (GOLD analysis project Ga0075464, IMG submission 75068) | Aqueous microbial communities from the Delaware River and Bay under freshwater to marine salinity gradient to study organic matter... | ecosystem: Environmental > Aquatic > Marine > Coastal ...
AGTAATGATAGCCTCATTTATATTGGCGTCACCCCATAAAATTTTACTATCCATTGGGACTGTTTCTCCAGCATTAATAAGGAGAATATCACCTACTTTAAGGGTATTACTTTCTACATTAAAAATAATTTCTTTATGGTTCTCGTCAAATACAATCATATTGGCCATTACCTTTTGCGCCTTAACTAAATCTTTCAATGCACGTTGTGTAGAATTAACAGACGCGTCTTCAAGATAATTACCAAAAAATACCAACGTGATAATTGTTGCAGTGGTTTCATAATAGGCGAATAACATGCCTTGTCCTATTAGCGTTCCATATAGGCTGTAACCAAAGGAAGCAGCAGCACCTATAGCAACTAATACATTCATATTAGGTATTCCTTTTGTAACACTATGCCAAGCACTGCGTCCAAAATAACTCATTCCTAAAATAAATATGGGGGTAGTAAAAGCTAATTGAACATAAGGATTCATCATCCAATGAATATGCAATCCTGGTATCATATGTATTACTAATGGCAATGCAAAAACTAGACTAAATAAAGTACGCTCCTTATTATTGTCTAAGAATTTTTTTGTTGCAACTTCTTCACTACCACGAACTTTATACCCCAAACTACTAATACCTTTTTTTAATTTTGCTTCACTCCCTTCAAAAGGCAATTCAAATTGCACTTCGCCCTCCATAAAACTCACTTTTGGTTCTTTAACTCCTTCTGATTCCAAGTATTTATGAATGGATAAAGCGCAATTGGTACAGCTCATGCCATCAACCTTCCATTGTACAGTTTCCATAGAGATAATTTTATAGCACAAAGGTACAAATAGATTTTAGCTAAAATGAAGGTGGTTTTGCGTCTTCACTTATATTTGCTAAATGAATCTAGCTTATTCCCTTTCCGAAATTGACCAAATAGCTGCCACTTTATTGAAAGAATGGGGCAGTAGTCCTGTTTGGGCTTTTCATGCCAATATGGGAGCGGGTAAAACCACCTTGATTGCTGCTATTTGCAAAGCATTGGGTGTAAAAGACCATGTTACCAGTCCCACTTTTTCATTAATGAATGAATATCAAATTGGTAATAAAGTAATATGCCATATGGATTGGTACAGAATTGAGAATGAGGCAGAAGCGGCAAATGCGGGTCTTGCAGCGGCCATAGATAATGCTGACTATTGCTTCATAGAGTGGCCGGAAAAAGCTCCTCGTATTTTGCCTGACGATACCGTTCATTTTGAAATTGAAATAGTAGACCCAACAAATAGACGTATTTTTATAAAAATTTGATTACATGAGCTCCATCAAACCACAAATTCATAGTTCATTTTCTTACGAAACGCAGGAGGAAGTATTGGATATCCCTTCAAAGTGTAAACCACTTTTAATTGGTATTCCTAAAGAGAATGCATTTCAAGAAAATCGAATTGGTTTGATTCCCGAAGCTATCAGTGTTTTAGTTGCCAATGGTCATACGGTTATGGTAGAAAAGGGAGCGGGTGACGGTAGCAGATATTCAGATAAAGATTATGCGGAAGCTGGAGCTACAATTGTATCAGACAAAGAAACGGTATACAAATGTCCCATATTAGTAAAGACGGCACCTCCTGTTGAGTCTGATTTGCCATTTTTACAAATGCACCAAACTATTATTTCCCCTTTGCATTTAACGGCGCTTAAAAAGGAAGTGATGGAAAAGCTAATGGCTAAAAAAATTACTGCATTAGCAATTGAAAACATAAAAGACGAAAATAATAATTATCCTATTTTAAGAAGTATGGGTGAAATTACTGGAAGTGCAGTTATGCTTATAGCTGGCCAGTACCTTAGTAATTTTAATCAGGGTAAAGGAATTTTATTAGGTGGAATAAGTGGCGTGCCTCCTACCAAAGTTGTAATTATTGGCGCTGATATTATTGGAGAATTTGCCACCCGTAATGCGTTGGCTTTAGGAGCAAGTGTTAAAGTTTTTGACAATAACGTTTCAAGATTACAAAGACTTCAAAATAACTTAGGTCAAAGAGTTTGGACAAGCGTTTTAGAACCTAATATTTTAGCGAAGCAATTAAAGACTTGTGAAGTGGCAGTTGGTGCATTAAGAAATGACCTAGGTCGCGCACCTATTGTTGTTACAGAGGAAATGGTTGCTGCAATGCGTCCTGGTAGTATTATTATTGACGTTGCAATTGACCGTGGAGGATGTTTTGAAACAAGCGAATTGACGAATCATGACCATCCAATTGTTATTAAACACGACGTTATACATTATGGTGTTCCAAATATTCCAAGTGGCTTTGCAAGAACAGCTAGTCAAGCAATTAGCAATGTACTTATGCCTCTATTAGTTCAGATAGGAGACTTAGGAGGGCTAGAGGAAATTATTTGGCATGAAGCACATTTGAGAGAAGGGATCTATTTATATAAGGGTGCATTAACAGACTATTATATTAGTCATAAATTCAGTTTGAAATTTACAGATCTGAATTTATTAATTGCTACAAGTAGAAGTTAGTTCGCGCGATTTTTATAAAAGTAACTTATTTCTTATAATCCATTAAGTTGATATGCTTTTCGCAAAAGCCATATTCTTCAGGATCATTACTTCCCACTATGATAAGTTTATGCATTGCATAATCTCTAATTAGTCCTTGATATAATGTATATCCTTCTTTGTCTAAATTACTACACGGCTCGTCTAACAATAAAATAGGAGCGTCCGTAAATATGGCCAATGCTATTTTAAGTCTTTGTTTCATTCCACTACTAAAATAGCGAATCTGTTTATTGGTAGCGTCTTTTAAACCAATGTGTTCAATTATTTGGTTTACTGTTAAATCTTTTAATAAGGGTTTGAACTTAGTATGAAATTCAAATTGTTCAAGGGTAGTAAATTCTTCTATTAATTCTAAATATGGTGCAGCGAAACTTATTTGCTCAAAAATATTATTAGTATTAAATGGCTCCCAACTAATGGTGCCTTTAGATAGGGTAGTGTAGCCCGAAATAGTTTGTAACAAAGTGCTTTTACCAGATCCATTATTTCCAATTAGTGCATAATGATGACCCATTTCAAATTGATAATCCAACGATCTGAATATCCAATCTTTATTGAATCTTTTCCCTGCTCCTATTAGGCTAATTTGTTTCATGGTTTAATCTTCTTCAACAGCACCTTTGCCAAAACGCTTTATAATACCACGGCCACTATCTCTTATGAAAGTAATAATTTCGTCTCTTTCGTCGGTAGCTGGTAACTCTTCTTCAATAAATTCAAGTGCTTGTGTGGTGTTCATTCCTTTATTGAAAATGTATCTATAAATGTCTAGTATGTGATTTATTTTTTCTAAATCGAATCCTCTTCTTTTTAATCCAACACTATTCACGCCTCCGTAACTTAATGGATTTCTTACCGCTTTAATATAAGGAGGTACGTCCTTACTAACTAAACTTCCTCCAGCTATATAAGCATGTTGTCCAATGTTCACAAATTGATGCACCGCACTTACTCCTGCTATCCAAGCATAGTCGCCTAAAGTAACGTGGCCTGCAATTTGAACACTATTACTTAAAATACAATTATTACCAATAACACAGTCGTGTGCAATATGGCTATAAGCCATAATTAAACAATTGTCACCAACTTTAGTCACCCAGCGGTCGGTAGTACCTCTATTAATAGTTACAAATTCACGAATCGTAGTACCATCCCCAATTTCAACAGTAGTTTTTTCACCATTGAATTTTAAATCCTGAGGATCTGCGCCAATAACAGCGCCTGGGAAAATGCGACATCCTTTCCCAATTTTTGTACCATTCATAATGGTCACATTACTTCCAATCCATGTGCCTTCTCCAATAACTACTTCACCATGTATAACAGTGAATGGATCAATTTTTACATTGTTCGCAATTTTAGAATTTGGATCTATATAAGTATAAGGATGTGTCATAATTTTAAATTTTAGTCAGCTCTTTTTACTACTTGTGCAACTAGATCAGCTTCTGTGGCAACTTTGCCGCCTACATAAACTGTACCTCTCATTTCACAAATACCTCTTCTAATTGGTGCCGTTAATTCCATTTTTAATAACATGGTGTCACCTGGTTTTACCATTTGTTTGAATTTACAATTATCAATTTTCAAAAAGTAAGTATCATAATTTCCTTCAGGCATTGCATTAATGCAAAGTATACCACCAGTTTGCGCTAATGCCTCAATTTGTAAGACTCCCGGCATTACTGGGTTTCCTGGAAAATGACCTGGGAAGAACCACTCGTTAAATGTGACATTCTTAACACCAACAATACACTTGTCTGTTAGGTCAATAATTTTGTCAACAAATAAAAACGGATAACGATGCGGTAATAATTTTTCTATTTGCTCTAAATTAAATACTGGAGTAATAGCAGGGTCGTAAACTGGAACGTCTTTAACGTGCTTATTCTTCTTAATGTATTGTTTAATTTTTTTAGCAAACTCCACGTTACTACTATGGCCTGGGCGGTTAGCAATAATGCGGGCTTTAATAGGATATCCAATTAAAGCTAAGTCACCAACAACGTCAAGTAACTTGTGTCTAGCAGGTTCGTTTAAGAATCTTAATTCTAAATTATTTAAATAGCCTTCGCTTTTAACTTCAATTTTTTCTCTTTTAAACACTTTTGCTAGTCTAGTCATCTCTTCGGATGTCACAGGCTTATCCACTACTACAATTGCATTATTAATATCTCCGCCCTTTATTAAATCATGATCTAATAAAGTTTCTAATTCATGCAAAAAACAAAATGTTCTACAAGGAGAAATTTCTGTCTTAAAGTCTTTGATAGACTTAAGTACCGCGTGTTGTGTACCTAATACAGGGCTATTAAAATCTATTAAAGTTGTAATTTGATATTCTAATGCAGGAAGTGCCACCATTTCAACACGTTTAGCGTCGTCATAGTGGAAAATATTTTCGTCAATACTATACCATGCTTTTGCAGCGTCTTGTTCAATGACTCCTGAATTTTCAATTTTTTCAATAAATGGAGCAGAGCTTCCGTCCATAATTGGAATTTCAGGTCCGTTTACTTCTATCAATACATTGTCAACACCCATTCCAACTAATGCAGCTAAAATATGTTCTACCGTACTCACTTTTGCATCTCCAACCTGAAGGGTAGTACCACGACTTGTGTCCGTTACTAAATCACAGTCTGCTTTAATAATAGGTTGATTAGGAAGGTCTGTTCTTTGGAATTGAATTCCAAATCCAGGATTAGCAGGATTCAATGTCATGTCTACTAAAACACCCGTATGTAAACCAGTACCACTAATGTGAATACTATCTTTTAAAGTATGTTGCTTGTCAGGATTAAAATGTTGATCCATTAGTTATAATTTATAATTTACCCATAAAGGGGTGATATTCAGCAAAAATACGGCCGAATTACCCTTTTTGTGTCAGTTGTTGTACTAAAATTTCAAGTTCCTTGACCCTTTTTTCAAGTGTAGGCAGGTTTTTCAAATGAACTTGTGCCCTCAATGTTGCATTATGGTCCCCTGCAGGGTATCCAGTAACCGTCGAATTAACGACTTTGATATTTTTGGTAACGCCCGACCTGCCTGCAATTTTAACACCATCGGCTACCATTAAATGACCCGCGATGCCAGATTGTCCACCCATCATAATCCCCTTACCTAGTTTGGTGCTACCACTAATGCCTGTTTGAGCCGCAATAACGGTATTTTCTCCAATCTCTACATTATGTGCTATTTGAACCAAATTATCCAATTTTACCCCCTTTCTAATAATGGTAGAACCAATAGTTGCTCGGTCAATAGTTGCATTTGCGCCCACTTCTACATGGTCTTCAATTATTACATTACCAAGCTGAGGTACTTTTTGATAACTGCCGTCTGCTTTTGGAGCAAATCCGAACCCATCACTACCAATAATGGCACCACTATGAATTGTAATATGGTTCCCAATGATACAATCTGAATAGACTACCACACCTGGATTTAATGTAACGTTGTTTCCAATTTTTACATTTTCTCCAATAAAAACGTTGGGAAAAATTTTTACATTTTCACCTAACACAACATTTTCTCCAATATGAGAGAAAGCACCTACAAAGTGTTGATCACCCAATTTAGCAGTTGTTGCAATAAAAGAGGGAGTTTGAATACCAACAAGTGTAGCAGCTTTTAATTCCTGGTACTTAGTCAGTAAAGTAGCAAATGCAGCATAGGCGTCTGGCACTCTAATTAAAGTTGCAGCACAGGGGTTTTTTAGCACCAAAGTTTCATTTACAATAACAATAGATGCTTTTGTACTGTATAAAAAATCTTCATATTTAGGATTGGCTAAAAAAGAAATTTGTCCTTTTGTAGCTTCTTCAATTTTCCCAAATTGCTTTACTGCAACTGTTGCGTCACCTTCTACATTACCTTGTATCATCATTGCAACTTGTTGCGCGTTAAATTCTAGCATGCGTTAATTTTTGATTGGGGGAATTATGCACTCAGCGTACAAATGTAAAATTTTTTAACTGGGGCGGAAAGACTTTCATTGATTAATGCATTCTGAATGGCCGAAATATTAGCTATTTCCCCCGATTTTAGCAATATTTTAATACTTTCCTCTGTCGTCTTATACATCGTATTGGAAGTTTCACCCTTAAAACATAAATAGGAGAGGTCCTCCTCCTTCATTGGGAAAGCAGTTTTTACTTTTAATTCAGCAGCTTCCCACATAGCTTGATCAATAGGGTTTGCTTGCATTAAACATTTATAACACGCTCTATTTAAAAATCTGGTACACAATAATGATAATATTGGATCGGTATGATGTTGCCATTTTTTTATAGCGAATAAAATATCTGTATCGTCTAATTGACAAAATGCATTTAAATCAATGTCTGCTAATTTTCCAGAAAATTTTCCTAAAAAATAATCAAGTATAGAACCTGTTGAAACTGCTTGGTCTTCTTTTTGAAAAAGTAATTGCGCTCGTTCTACAATTTTAACTAACATATTTTCACTCGCTACCACTGTTTTATGTCGGTATACTTGCCAGTACATTAAACGTCTTGACATCAAAAATTTCTCTACACTATTAATTCCTTTTTCTTCTACTACTAATTCGTTTTCGTGAACAGTTAGCATTTTTAAAATGCGCTCATATCCAACAACGCCTTCACTCACTCCGGTAAAAAAACTATCCCTACTTAAGTAATCTAACCTGTCAACGTCTAACTGGCCGCTTATAAGTTGGTGTAAAAATTTCTTTGGATATTTGTTGGTGAAAATTTGAATTGCAAGACTCAGTTTTCCTTGAAAAATAGGATCTGAACTGTTATTTAGATGTTGCATTATTAACAAGGACATCTCCTCATGGTGGACTCCTTTTAATAGTACTTTTTCTAAGGCATGTGAATAAGGTCCATGTCCTATATCATGTAAAAGAATAGCCACTTTGGCAGCTTGTGCTTCCTCGGCAGTAATTTCTATTCCCTTATCTTTTAATTCTGTGATGGCAATGCACATTAAATGATAAGCACCTAAACAGTGGTGTAGTCTCGTATGAACCGCTCCAGGATAGACTAATTGAGCCATCGCCATTTGTTGAATACGACGTAGCCTTTGGTAAAAAGGGTGACCTATTAGCGAATATATTAATGGATCATTAATGGTAATGAATCCATGGACTGGGTCGTTTATAATTTTTCTTAGGTTAAATGCCATAATTGTATCGTGTTTTCAAAGGTACGAAATGTGAATAACTCATAGCGTTTATTTCAAGCTCCCTTTTGACAAAAAACTATCTTTGTAGCATAATCTACTACCCTATAAATCAATCCATAATATGAAATTGAATCAAACCACTTTGGACAAACTTGAAGACATTTTAGGTGAATCTGAATTTGTAGTGCGATACGAGCGAGGCAATTTTCAGAGCGGTTGGTGTTTATTGGAGGCTAAAAGAATTGTTGTCTTAAATAAGTTTTTAAATATTGAAGCTAGAATTAATACTTTATTGGAATTAATACCACAATTAGACATTCAATTTGACAAGCTAACACAGTCTTCTCAAAAGTTATTTGAGGAAGTGCGAAAATTAGCATTGACAGAAGCTACTGCTTAAATTATTTACCTTGTTTGATATTACAATTTTAGGGTCTGGCACTAGTACAGGCGTTCCACTAATTGGATGCGATTGCCCTGTATGTATTTCAATCGACCCTAAAGACAATCGACTTAGAACAAGTATAAAAATTGAGTCTGCAACTACCACTGTTGTCATAGATACCACGCCCGATTTTAGGTATCAAATGCTAAGAACAAAAACTACCGTTTTAGATGCAGTAGTTTTCACACATCCTCATAGAGATCATTATGCAGGACTAGACGACATAAGACCTTTTAATTTCTTTGCGAATAAACCAATGCATATTTATGCAAACGAAATAACCCAGGTAGCAATTAAAAGAGATTTTTATTATGCTTTTGAGCCTACCAAGGATGCAGGATTACCAGAGATGGAATTACATACAATTGACACAGCCCCTTTTTTAATAGGGGATATTCCCTTTATTCCTATCAAAGTAATGCATAGAGAACTTCCTGTTTTGGGCTTTAGAATTGGAGACTTTACTTATATCACAGACGCTAATTATATAGCACCGGAAGAGCAAGAAAAAATTAAGGGATCCAAGGTATTAATTTTAAATGCATTGAGAAGAGAGCCACATCCTACTCATTTCACGGTGGAACAAGCATTAGCCATGGTGGAATCATTAGCAGTTCCTGAAGCCTATTTTATACATTTCAGCCACCAGATTGGTTTGCACAATGAGGTGGAGGCCCAAATGCCAAAAGGAGTTAAGTTAGCTTATGATGGCATGACTTTTTCTATAGTATAAATACGCTAAATTTTAAATGGTATTTTTATTACCTAGTTGCAAATTTAATAGCATGCAACATTGGAAAGCGTATTTTATTTTTTCTGAAAAGGAACAAAAAGGAATACTTGTTTTGGGGGTTGTTTTAATTACAAGCGTTTTACTACATATTGTTTTTCCAGGTAAACTTAAGTCCGTAAAACAAAATCAGACGTTAAATAGTATAACGCATAAAATGTTTTTTTTTGACCCTAATACTATTGATAGTATTGCCGCATATGAATTAGGGCTTAGTCAAAAACAATTTAGCACATTAGAAAACTATAGAAATAAAGGAGGTAGGTTTAAACAAGCTACCGATATTTTTAAATTATATGGTTTGCCAAATGAGGCAGCTAAGGTTTTATTACCCTTTGTGAGAATACCTTTTACTAGTTATCATAATTCAAAAAATGAATATTCTAAAAAGTATAAAATAGATAAAACTATATGGAAGATAGATATTAATAATGCTAATATTGACGACTGGAAGCAGTTTACAAAATTGGATACTCATTTAATACAAAGAATTATAAAGTATAAAAATCATATTGGGTTCTTTAGCAATCAAAGCCAATTACAAAAAGTATATGGACTTAATGATAGTATTTATGCTTCCCTTAAGCCACATTTAATGGTATCTAGTAGGCCTTTGAAACCCCATTTATTAAATAGTAATACGATGAATTTTGAAGCGTGGAAAAGCTTAGGCATATTTCAAGAAAGAGAAATATGGAGAATTCTCCTTATTAGGAAGACAAGAGGCGGTACTATTGGATGGAGAACTTTGGTATTAGAATTTGACTTAAGTGCAGAACAGGCACAGATTTTGAGACAAAAGCTCATTATAAATGATTGATAATGAGATTGCTAGGAGAGAAGCCTTAGAAAGTTAATATATTGTTAACCTAAAAGCATGTTTTTATCGAAAAAATTATTATCATTGGTATAGGATTAATTTCCTGTTTCCCGATTGCTTGCTTGAAAATCCCGCTAACCGCGGGATTTTTGTTTTAAACAAGTGTTACTTGTTTTTGAAAATCTGATTGACTGCTCCACCTAACATTGGAAATTTCTCTTTTACAAAAGCAGCTATAGTTTCGATAGATTGTTTTGCTTGCTCTGGTGTTACACCTGCTTCTTTCACTAAACGATCAATTAATTCTTGCATAAAATTTATTTTATTTATTTATTTATTTTTTATTTCTTGCTTAAGCAACTTTAAGTGCTGCTATTTTACTTTTATCGAACATGTTTTTTGCGTAGTCTAAACTAACGGTGAATGCTGTAATGTCAGTTCCTGGCAATTCAAACATAGCTTGTGTAAATAAGCTCTCACAAATACTTCTTAAACCTCTTGCACCTAATTTATATTCCATCGCTTTTGCAGTGATAAAATCATAAACTTCAGGTTCAATAGTTAGTTTGATATTTTCAAGGGCAAATAGCTCCGTATATTGCTTCATTAATGCATTCTTAGGCTCTGTAAGAATACTTCTTAAAGTTTCTGCATCCAATGGCTCTAAATGTGTGACAATAGGTAAACGTCCTAGCATCTCGGGGATTAATCCAAAAGACTTAATGTCCTGTGCATTCACAAAACGTAATAAGTTCTTACGTTGCAATTCTTGCTCGTCCTTATTAACGCTAAATCCAATCGCATTCGTGTTAATTCTACGTGCAATAATCTTATCAATGCCATCAAAAGCACCGCCGCAAATGAATAGGATGTTTTTAGTATCTACTTTAATCATTTTTTGGTCTGGATGCTTTCTGCCTCCCTGTGGGGGTACTAATACTTCAGTTCCTTCCAACATTTTCAATAAGCCTTGTTGCACTCCTTCGCCACTTACGTCTCTTGTAATAGAAGCGTTATCGCTTTTTCTTGCAATCTTATCAATTTCGTCTATATATACAATACCTCTCTGAGCAGCTTCCACATCGTAATCGCAGTTTTGCAACAATCTAGTTAACATGCTCTCAACGTCCTCACCAACATAGCCTGCTTCTGTAAAAACAGTGGCGTCTACAATAGCAAATGGAACATTTAATAACTTAGCAATGGTTTTTGCTAATAAGGTTTTACCAGTTCCAGTTTCTCCAATCATGATCACATTACTCTTTTCAATTTCAACTTCGTTCTTGTTGCTACTTGGAAGATTAATACGCTTAAAGTGATTGTATACGGCAACACAAAGTATTTTTTTTGCTTCGTCTTGTCCAATAATGTATTGGTCCAAAAATGTTTTAATAGCAATTGGCTTTTGCACTTTTAAAGTACCAGCTTTTCCATCTGCTTTTTTCTGGTGAAACTCTTTCTCAATAATTTCGTGAGCATGTTCTATGCAATGTTCACATATATGTCCTTCCTGACCAGCAATTAAAATTTTCACTTCGTCTCTGCTACGTCCGCAAAAAGAACATTGTATTGCTTCTGACTTACTCATTTTCATCTTTAGTTTTTATTAAAGTGACTTTGCTATTTTGTCTACAATACCGTAAGCAACTGCTTCTTCGGCATTCATCCAATAATCTCTATCAAAGTCGCTCATGATTTGTTCCATGGTTTTGCCACAGTTCTTTGCTAAAATTTTAGCTCCTAATTCTTTTGTTTTTCTAATTTGTTCCGCTTGAATTTCAATGTCGGCACTTGTCGCTTGAAAATAGCCACCTAAACTAGGTTGGTGTATCATGACTTCGCCATGAGGAAAAATAGTACGTTTCCCTTTTTCACCCATACTTAATAGGATAGATCCCATACTTGCAGCTAATCCCATACAAATGGTATGTACTGGACTTTTAATCAAGTTCATGGTGTCAAACATGACCATGCCACTTGTTACAACTCCGCCTGGGCTATTAATGTAGAAATTAATTTCTGCACCTGGCTTGTCTGCGTCTAGTAATAATAGTTTTGTAACAATGTCTTTTGCAGACTTGTCATCTACCTGTCCCCATAAATAAATTGATCTTTTTTCAAAAAAGATTTGCTCCATTTTTTTATTTAAAAAACTAGGTGCAGCTGCTTCTTCTTTTTTATTTTCTTCTGGCTCTTCGTCCTCTGACATTAAATATTGGTTCATGATTATCATACAGTAGTATTAAATTTTTTAAAAAATGCTATTTCTTTAGTTTGCGAGGATTAGTTAATAAAACCTCATCCACTAGACCATAGGCTTTACCTTCCGTAGAAGTCATCCAGAAATCTCTATCGCAATCTTTTGATACAGTCTCTAAATCTTTATGTGAATGATTCGCAATGATCTCATATAATTCATGCTTCAATTTCTTAATCTCTCTTGCCGTAATTTCAATGTCTGTTGCTTGACCACCAATTGCACCACTTGGTTGGTGTAACATGATACGACTATGTTTTAATGCAGTTCTTTTTCCTTCTACACCTGCACATAATAAAACAGCGCCCATACTTGCCGCCATACCAGTACAAATTGTAGCTACGTCGGGACTAATAAATTGCATGGTGTCATATATACCTAAGCCAGCATAAACACTTCCGCCTGGGCTATTAATATACATTTGAATATCCTTGGTACGATCTGTACTTTCTAAGAACAATAATTGAGCGGTTACAATATTTGCCACATAGTCATTAATTCCTTCTCCAAGGAAAATGATACGGTCCATCATTAAACGACTAAATACATCCATGCTTGCCACATTCATGGGTCTTTCTTCAATAATATAGGGTGTCAAATTTGTCACACTATTTCTGTATTGATGAAGGGTATTACTACTGATTCCCTGATGCTTAACAGCATATTTCTCGAATTCTTTGCCTATGTTCATAATTACGTTTTTCAGATAAAGTAAAGGTAAAACCTATTCCCTTAAGCAAGAGCAAAAAGGGTGCCAAACTTGTCGCTAATGACAGAAAAATGGCGTAGAAACAAAAAAAGCCCCAGATTTGTGGTCTAGGGCTTGAAATATTAAGTTTTTAATAGAAACGAATGCTTTCTATTAGTTTTAGTGTTGGTGCTGCTGCAATTTATCTGCAAATTTCTCAGCAGAAATTGACTCCTCTTTAGCAGTAACATCTCCTTCTATTGAAGTAAATAATTTGTCAGTGCTTATTCTATGGTAACTATCTTCTACAAATTTTCTGTCTTGCATCATTCTTGCAGCATAGTCCTCTAACCATTGATCATTGTCACCCAAAGCACCTAATTGACCTCCCATATAGCTCATTAATTGTTGCTTAGCAAAGTTCTTTAAATCCTCTGCAACTACTTCAACTTTATTGTCTGCAATTAACTGAGTGCTTATTAATGTCCATTTCAATTGATCTGCAAATACCGGATATTCTTTTTCTGCTTCCTCAATTGTTCTTGGCTTTTCACCACCGCTTTGTAACCAACGCTTTAAAAATGCAGTTGGGAATTCCATTTTAGTATTTTCAATTAAGGAATGGTAAATTTGATCGTGAATTTGATTTCTTGCTTGTTGCTCATAATAACCTTCAATATCATTCTTGATAGCTTCTCTAAATTCAGCTTCTGTTTTGATAGCTTGATTAGGGTAGGTAACTGTAAATAACGTTTCGTCTAAAGGTGCTTTTTCAACTAAGCCTACTTTAGTGATTAATAATTTAAAGTATTTATCAGCGTCTTCAATTGTTAAACCTAAATCGTTTAAGATGATGTCTAATTCTTTGTCATCAAAGGATTGCTTCAAATTGATAACTATAGTATCGTCTGTCTTTTTACCAATAAATTGTTTTCTTGATTTCTCAGTAAAATATTTAATCAATAATGAATTGTCTTTTCTAATACCGCCTTCTACTTCATTACCATCTTTGTCCGACTCTATAAATGTTACATTTAAAACATTCTCCTCACTTTCGGAAGCTTCTGGCTCAGTCATGTTACCATTACGAATTTGTAATCTTTCCAATTCGCTTTGTATCATCTCTGGAGTAACTTCAATTTTATATTTTGTTACTTTAATTTCTTTTGTATTTAATTTGAAATCTGGTTTTAAACCAACTTCAAAAGCAAATTCATAATCACCAGGCGTATTTACATCCATATTGGCCATGTTGCTAGCCATTGGTAATGGTTGTGCAAATATTTCCATTTTTTCTTTCGCAATATACTGGTTCATCTCATTTTCTACTGTTTTCAAAATCTCGTCTTGAAATACAGATTGTCCATGCATTTTTTTAATTAAACCTGCAGGTACCATTCCTTTTCTAAAGCCAGGAATATTGGCAGTTTTAGCATACTTTTTTAAGTTAGTCTCATAGCCTTTGATATAATCTTCTTTAGCTATAGTGATTGTTAACTTGTCGTTTAACAGTCCAATGTTCTCTCTTTTTATACTTGCCATAATCTATAAATTAGTAATGTTTAAGGGGAGCAAAGGTACGATTTTAAGCCTAAAATAGCTGTATTGGGCAAATAAAAAAGCCCTTCCTATATACAAGAAAGGGCTTTTTGTGCGGATGGAGGGGGTCGAACCCACACGCCTCGCGGCGCTAGATCCTAAGTCTAGTGCGTCTGCCAATTTCGCCACATCCGCTTAGGGGCTGCAAACTTAATCGTTTTGAATCAATCCTACAATTTTTTCAAGATATGCTTGGTCTATTTCGTCAAAATGAGCCAAAAGCTCACTGTCTACATCTAATACACCCACTATTTTGCCATTTTGAAAAACAGGTACTACTATTTCCGACTTGGAAGCGCTACTGCAGGCAATATGGCCTGGGAATTTTTCAACGTCCTCCACCAAAATAGTCGTTTCCTTTTCCCAACAGGCGCCACATACACCACGACCTTTTCTAATACGGGTACATGCTACTGGTCCTTGAAAGGGGCCAAGTACCAACTCGTCTTCAATGATCCAATAAAAACCTACCCACCACCAATTAAATTGCTCTTTTAATGCGGCAGCAATATTTGCTAAATTAGCCACTTGGTTTTTCTCCCCTTCAATTAGTGCTTTAATTTGCGGAACAAGCGACTCATATTGTGATTGCTTGTCGCCCTTTAATATGTTTAGATCTTCTGCCATTATATTTTTTTACTTAAAATAGATTGTAGTTCCTTCTTTTCAATTTTTACAACAAACACAATAAATAGCACCAATAATATGGTAGCAAATAAATAGTTGAAAGGTGCATTATTTGAAACCAAATGTAAGAGCGAATTAATTCCATATACTAATAAAGCGATTATAAAATACGCAATCAGCTTTTTTGTAGCATACGGAATAGGGTATACTTTTTGCCCCCATTTATAACTAACTACCATCATTGTTCCATAGCAAAAGAAGGTAGCCCATGCACTTGCCATATATCCAAAATAAGGAATTGCGAAATAGTTAATTGCAATAGTAATAGCTGCGCCTAACAAAGTAATCCACGCACCAGCCATCGTTCTATTACTTAATTTATACCAAATACTTAAATTGTAATAAATGCCTAAGAAAATATTTGCCATTAATAGAATTGGCACAACACGTAAGCCAATATACATGGCGGGATTGCGAATAAATTCTTTCCAAATATCTAAATACAAAACAACGCCGAGGAACATAATGCATAAAGTAATTACAAAAAACTTCATCACCCTTGCGTAAGTTTTAGGTGCGTTGTCGGACTGGGCTTGTTTAAAGAAAAAAGGCTCGGCGCCCATTCTGAATGCTTGTATAGAAATAGTAATTAATATAGCTAGTTTATAACAGGCACTATAAATACCCACCAAGGCTTTGTTTGCGTCTGGACTACCTCCAGGTCCCCACCATCCAATCATGATTCTGTCCATGGTTTCGTTAATCATGCCCCCAAAACCAACTAAAATTAATGGCAATGCGTATAACATCATTTCACGCCATAATTTAAAATCAAAAGAGAAACGTAATGCACGTATTTCTTTCTGTAATAATAATAGAACAAATACGTTTTGAATAATATTAGCTATTAATATATAACCAACTTCCCAACCTGGCTTATACATAGTAGCTATAAAACTTGTTGGATGTTGTTGCGCATATTGTGGAAGGGTGCTAATTAAAGTATAAGTAGCAAGAATATTTAAAAGAATACCACCCACTTTTATGAATGCAAATTTCTTAGGACGCCCTTCTAATCTTAGTCTTGAGAATGGGATAGTGGTAAGTGCATCCAGTCCCACAATCCAAGCAACCAGACTGATATATTCAGGATGTATATTTATTTGTAATAAGGTTGCAATTGGGCTGCTCCAAAAAATAAGTCCTAGGATAACCAACGCAGTAACAAACATCATAGAAAAGCTACTGGTATGATAAATTTTATCCTCATTTTCCTTGGTACCAAATCGGAAATAAGCAGTTTCCATGCCATGCGTAACAATCACATTTAAAAAAGGGATAAAAGAGTAGACAATAGCCTGCTCCCCATAGGCTATTTCGGTAAGCTTATAGGTTAAATATGGCGTCAATAAATAGCTAATGAACCTTGCGGCTATCGAACTAAGTCCATACCATGCTGTTTGACTTGCTAATTTTTTAATACTACTCAAGGGGCTGAAATTACAGCTAAATTAGTGAAAATAGTTTTGTTTATCTTCACCTTGAAATTGAACCTATTATGAGAGTTATAATTCAAAGGGTACAGGAAGCTAGTGTTAGGGTGGAAGACCAAGTAATTGGGGCTATTGAACGTGGCTATATGATTTTGGTGGGCATAGAAAATGCTGACAGTCAGGAGGACTTAGAATGGCTGTCTAACAAGATAGTAGGATTACGTCTTTTTGAAGACGAAAATGGAGTAATGAACTTGAGTATCAAGGAAATTGGGGGTTCGATTTTATTAGTGAGCCAGTTTACTTTACATGCAAGTACAAAAAAGGGGAATAGGCCATCTTATATAAATGCTGCAAAGCCGGACATTTCTTTACCCTTATATGAAGCTATGATTCACCAATTGAGCAAGGATTTAGGTAAACCCGTTCAATCCGGTCAGTTTGGCGCCGACATGAAAGTATCCTTAATAAATGACGGTCCTGTGACTATTTCTATAGACACTAAAAACAAAGAATAAATTTTATACTATTTAATTAATCGAAACATGTCGAATACAACAACTATACATCAGGCGCAGGAACAAGTAGACCAATGGATAAAAACCGTTGGAGTTAAATACTTTAGTGAACTCACTAATTTGGGAATTTTAATGGAGGAAGTAGGGGAGCTTTCTAGAATTATGGTACGAAAATTTGGGGATCAGTCTTTTAAAAACAAGGAAGATGAACTTGAAATGGCCGACGAAATGGCCGACATTTTATTTGTATTAATCTGTCTTGCAAACCAGACTGGCATTGATTTAGCAACTGCATTAGAGAAAAATATGCAAAAGAAAACCATTAGAGACGCCACTAGACATCAAAATAACGAAAAATTACACCGATAATCTTTTCTCCCCTTATCTTTGCAAACTATGAGTAAGACACCTTCAGACAATACATTTCAGGCA
>Ga0075464_10000491_pt1 | contig 17380 bp, 21 predicted proteins | sample DEB19_08_DNA_5_FD_75068 | JGI IMG/M metagenome (GOLD analysis project Ga0075464, IMG submission 75068) | Aqueous microbial communities from the Delaware River and Bay under freshwater to marine salinity gradient to study organic matter... | ecosystem: Environmental > Aquatic > Marine > Coastal ...
ATGAGGTCAGCCTCAACCTTGCCCTAGCCAACGCCAAACGTAGACCGCTTGGTGAGCGGTGGGCATGGAGTCGCAAAGGCTCAAGCCACGACATCACGCCGCTAGTTGCGGCAACCCTGGCGCTGTTCGGATTCGTAGACCTTGCCCCCGGCGCTTACGACGTTGCCGATTCGATCTATTAGGAAGGCGGCGCGGCCGTGGTCACCACTGCTCTTGAGATTCTCGCGTGCGTACTGCTCGCGGCCGGGGTCGCACTCATCGCAGCCACCCTCATTGGTGGCGGGGTCGGTGCCGGTGTTGGCCTCATCCTCGCGGCCGTGCCGTTTGTCGCGCTCAGCTACCTGGCGGGCCGCTGATGTCTTTGCTGTTCAAGCGGGATGCGGCCACAAGCGCTGACCTCATCCACGCGCGCTACGGCACACGCCAAGGCTCGGTCAATGTCAACGCTGAGACGGCCATGGCCCACTCGGCCGTGTGGGCATGCTTGAGGCTGCGCGCTGACCTCATCAGCACCTTGCCGGTGGATGTTTACCGCAACGTGGGCGGCATCAACGTGCAGGTCAAAGCCCCCGACATCATCACCCAACCTGGCGGGCCCGATTGTTTGAGCACCGAGTGGCGCTACTCCTCACAGCTTGACCTAGACCGGTTTGGCAACTCGGTGGGGGTCATCACGATGCGTGCCGCCGATGGCAAACCCTCACGCATTGAACTTGCCCCGATGGCTGAGGCCACCTATGTACGCCATGGCGCTGACGTGTTCTGGCGCATCAACGGGCAACGCTTTGAGCGCTCTCAGATATGGCATGAAAAGCAATGGACAGTGCCGGGCCTGCCGATTGGTCTAGCCCCCATCACCTACGCGGCCATGAGCATTGGCCAATACCTCAGCGCGCAGCAATTCGCGCTTGACTGGTTTAGCAATGGATCCATGCCGAGCGCCAAACTCAAGAACACCGCCAAAAAGATTGACGCGGCTGACGCTGAGCTAGTGAAAGACCGTTTCAAGAAGGCCGTTGCCGCGCGTGACATCTTTGTGACTGGCAACGATTGGGAATATGACTTTCTGAGCGTGCCCGCCAATGAGTCGCAATTTCTTGAGGCCATGCACTTTGGTGCTGAGGACGTGTGTCGGTTCTTTGGTGTTCCGAGCCGCGCCATTGACGCAGCCTCGCCGGGCTCGGGGGGTTCGCTGACCTACGCCAACATTACTCAAGACGACTTGCACCTCTTGGTGCGCAACCTCAACCCCGCCATTGTGCGACGCGAGGAAGCATGGAGCAATGGCCTTGTGGCCAAGCCGCGCATGGTCAAGCTCAACCAAGACGCGCTCTTGCGCTTGGATCCACAGACGCGGCAGCAAGTGCTACGCGATGATGTGGCCGCCAAGCTGCGCACCTACTCCGAGGCTCGGGCTCTGATGAATCTGCCGCCACTAAGCACCAACGATCTTGCTGAGTTTCAGGCGGTCAACCCTGCCAAGGCCTTGCCGATGGCACCTACTCCGAACGGGGCACCAACACCATGAGCATTAGTCAGCGCGCCACCACCTCGGTGCCTATCTCGCGGGCCCGCGTCGCAGCCTTTGCCTCTCAGATTCGCACCCAATCGGTGGAGCATGATGGCAAGACGTTTACCAAGCTCAGCGGCTACGCGAGTACCGTAGAACGCGGCTACCAGAGGCACGACATGTTTGGGCCGTACACCGAGGTGGTGAGCGCCAGCGCGTTTGACGACACGCTACGCGCCAACCCTGATGTGGTGTTTTTGGAGAATCACACCGGCCGAGCGATGGCGCGCACCTCAGCGGGCACGTTGACGCTGAGCGCCGATGAGCTCGGGTTGCGCTCTGAGGCCATGCTCAACCCCACGCGCACCGATGTGGCAGACCTTGTGGCCGCCATTGATGATGGCGCGGTCACTGAGATGAGCTTTGCATTTCGCATTACTGATGGCGCATGGTCACCGGATTACACCGAGTACCGCATCAACGCAGTAGACCTCGATCGTGGCGATGTGTCAGCGGTGACCTACGGTGCCAATCCGCACACCTCGATTGAGGCCCGCGCGGCCGGATTCATTGCCGCCATTGACGATATGGGCGAAGAGCAAGCCCGCGCCGCGTTGGCACGCCTGCAAGACCGCTTTGGCCGCGCTGAGCAGCCAAGCCAGGTGGCCTACCTACGGGCCGCCATGGAGCTCGAAAACTAAGCACCACCACCTAGACCACCTCGCCATTGGCGGGGTTATTTGTGCTGCCTATCGCGCGTCAGAAGCTCGCTCGATTGCCCGCCAGATGGCTTGCAGCGTCACCGCACCACCCAACCCATCACAGAACGGATAAGGGCAATGAACTTTGACACTTTGATTGCTGCGCGCGAGGCTGAACTATCGGCCGCACGCTCGGCACGTGAGGCCGCCAAGGCCGACCAAGGCGCGCTGCTTGCAGGCGTAGAGGCCGAGCAGCGGCAGGCACTCACCACCGATGAGCAGGCACGCTTTGATGCCCTCTCAGTCGCCAAGCGCGAGGCTGACACCAAGATTGCCGAGCACGAGGCCAAGCTTGCTGAGTTGCGCGCCGAAAAGGCAGCCGATGAAAAGGCCGAGCGTGACGCGGCTGACGTGGCACCCACCGGTGCCGAGATTCGCGCCTACGATGAGGTGGCGCGCGTTGGTCAGGAGAAGCGCACCTACAACCCCTCCAACCCAAGCGAGGGAGTGTCATTCCTCGCTGACGTGTACCGCGGGCAGCTGATGGGCGATGCATCAGCCAATGCGCGACTCAACCGGCACATGGATGAGGAACGGGTCGAAAAGCGCGACGTTGGCACGGGTGCGTTTGCGGGCCTCACGGTTCCGCAGTACCTCACCGATCTGGTTGCACCGGCCGTGGCAAAGGGTCGCCCGTTGGCTGACAATTGCCGCAAGCTGCCGTTGCCGCCAGATGGCATGACCGTCAACATCTCGCGGGTGACTACGGCCACCTCGGCCACGGTGCAGGCTTCGGAAAACACCGCAGCGAGTGAAACCAACATTGATGACACGTTGCTCACTGTCAATGTGCGCACGATCAGCGGCCAGCAAGACGTATCGCGTCAGGCCGTTGACCGCAGCGTTGGTGCTGAGTCTGTCGTCATTGAGGATCTTGCGGTGCGCTACCACACGGCACTTGACAACTCGATCATCAACGATGATGGCACCTCAGGCACGCACCTTGGGATTCGCTCCACGTCGTCAATCGTGGCGGTGACCTACACCGACACCTCACCGACACCATCTGAGGCATGGGGCCCGTTGTGGGATCTCCAGTCGCAGATTGAGGCCGGGGTTTACAAGGCAGCTACTCACCTTGTGATGCACCCGCGACGTTGGGCATTTTTCTGCTCAGCGATCGGCACCAATCAGGCCATGTTCGGATTCTCGGGCGTTGGTGTGCAGCTGATTGGCCAGGAGCAGTCCAAGGCCTACGGCGCTGGCGTTCGCGGGATCCTCGCGGGCCTGCCTGTCATCGTGGATGCCAACCTTCCCACCACGGTGAGCAGCACGCAAGATGTCATCCTCGGCATCACCGCTGACGAACTGTTCTTGTGGGAACAGCCGGGCAGCCCGCTGCTCATCCGCGCCGAGCAGACCAACGCGGCCGAGTTGGCCGTCAAGTACGTCGTCTACGGCTACTCGGCCTTCACGGCCGGGCGCTACCCCGGTGCCCACGGCACCATCAGCGGCAGCGGCTTGACCACGCCAACGTTTGGCATTGCGGCCAGCTAATTGCGTCGCTAGTTCGCGCATCGGGGGCTCACTCGGTGCGCGTTCTAGTGCCTCACTCAGCGGCACTTACACAGACTGGAAGGTGGCGGCATGACTCGCCAAAATGGCCCGTTCTTTGATGAAAACTACCTACGCCAAGGTAGCCCCACCAACTCGACATTTGCCGAGTCAATCCCGCGCTTTGCAGCGGTCAGCGATTGCACCGCCGGTGCCACCGGTGTGATGATTTCGGTGGGCATTCCGTTGCAGTACGGCGATGTCGTCACCAACCTGACCTTTGTTAGCGGTGACACCGCAGCCGATACCCCAACCCATTGGGGCTTTGCGCTCTACGACACCGCCGGGGCGCTACTCGCGCAGACCGCAGACAAGACCAACACGGCATGGGCAGCCAACACGGTCAAGACCGTGGCGCTTGCCACGCCGCAGACCATCACCACGCCGGGCATCTACTTTGCCTCAATGTGGATGGCCGCCACGGCCGTGGTTACCCTCGCCGGTGTCAATGTGCAAAATGCCGTGGTCAACGGCAACCTTGGCCTGTCGGCTGTTGTGCTGGCAAAAACGTCAGGCTCAAGCCTCGCGGCAACGGCACCGGCGACGATTGCCACGCCAACCACGGTCAAGGCTATTCCCTACGTGGTGGCCAGCTGATGAGCGCCAAAGAGGCCTACGCAGCGGCATTGCTGCGCGAGCGTGACGCGATGGCAACCCACTCCAAGACTGACCGTGTGGCGGCCATTGACGCGGAATTGGCACGCATCGGTGTGGATGTACCGGGCAAGGCGGCAAAGGCCGTCAGCGACGCGCCTAAGCCTGTCAAGCGCACCACGACGCGCAAGGCCTAAGCATGTATGACTTGGGCGATGTGGTGGGCCTCGCGGTCAACGTCACTGACGCGGCAGGCGCTCTCGCCAACGCCACGGCCGTGGTGCTCACCATCACCTTGCCCGATGGATCCACGGCCACGCCGAGTGTCACCAACTCGGCCACCGGGGTCTATGTCGCCACCTACACGCCAGCGGCCGTGGGTCGCTACGGTGTGCGGTGGGTCGCTACTGGCACCAACGCATCCACGTTCAATGACGCATTCACGGTGGCATCCGGTGCCGGTTTGATCAGCCTCGCTGAGGCCCGCGCATTCCTCAACCTCAACGACGCGAGCACCAGTGGAGACGAGGAGCTGCGCGAGTTCGTGCGGGCGGCCACCGTGGCCGCTGAGAAGTACGCGCAACGCAAGCTAGTGCGCGAGGCATTCACTGAGACGCATGACGGTGGCGGCACCCTTGTGGTGTTGCGTCACCCGCGTGCCACCTCGGTCACCTCGGTCAGCGTGGGGGGCACGGCATTGAGCGCGAGTGACTACCGGCTCAAGTTCCATGGCGGGGCCGTGGAGCGCCACAACGGCACCACGGCGGTGCCATTCTCGCGCGGCATTGACAACGTGAGCGTGGTCTACGTGGCCGGGGTCACCGGTGATGACCTCACGTTGGCCATTCACGCGGTCAAGCAGATGCTCAAGCATTTGTGGGCGACCCAGCGCGGGGCCAAGCGACCCAACACCGGCGATGAGTGGGAATCGGGCGCGGGCTACTCATTCCCACGCCGCGTCATGGAGCTACTCGACCCGCTGGCCAACTCAACCGGGTTTGCGTAGACCGTGCTGCTCTTTGACGTACATGCCGCGCTCATCACCACCATTGATGCGGCCGTCACCTCGCCAGTGTTCGACTCATTCCCCAACACCAACGATGACTTGCGTGAGTTTGTCGTGGTCGGGCCCGGCTTTGAGTCCGATGATGCCGGTGAGGTGACCTCAAATTGGCACGATGCGCCATGGGGCAACCGTGAGGAAGAGGGCATTTGCCGCGTCTCATGCGTCGTGCAATCCGGCGACGATGCGGGCATTGCCACGATGCGCACACGGTGCGGGGCGATCGTTGACGCTGTTATTGCCGCCATCACCGATGCCCCCACGCTCGGTGTAGTCGCTGACCGCATGGATCCACAAGTGATGCGCATTGAGGCCAAGCACCGCGTTGGTGTCAGCGAATACGGGCCCTTTGTTGAGGCTGTTTTGTCCATCCATTACCGAGCAATAGACGCTTACTGAGTGAGGTTTTCATGCCCCAATTCCGCAACATCAGCCCCGAGGATCTCATGGTGCCTGTCGGCAACCGGTGGGTCAAAGTTCCCGTGGGCGGTGTCATTGATGTTCCCAACCCCACGACGTATTGGCAGACCGGTGACCAAGGTGAGGTTGCGCTGTTTGAGGTGGTCGGTAAGGCCGCGAGCAAGACAAAAGCCAAGGGCTCAGAATCCAACGATGAGGAAGGCAAGTAAATGGGCATTGGTAGTGGTATGGGGTCATCGTTTGGATTCTCAGCCGAGAGCACATGGGGCACGCGCGTAGCGCCTGCCAAGTTTGTCAAGCACCGCAGCGCATCCATCAACCGTGTGGCCAACCGGCCGCAAGGTGAGGGCATCATCACCGGCAGCTACGGGCCCAACCTTGACCACTACGTGGAGACATACGCAGCGGCCACCGGCACCGTGGCCATTGATGTGCCCTACTCCAAGATGGGCGTACTGCTCAACACGCTCATGGGTGGCTCGGTCACTCCCACGCAGCAAGGCGCATCAGCGGCATACCTGCAAACCCACGTGCTCGCTGACACCTACGGCAAGAGCATCACCGGCCAGGTGGGTGTTCCCTACCGTGATGGCACGGTCAAGTGCCACGAGCTCACCGGCGGCAAGATCACGAGCGCTGAGTTTTCATGCGCGATGGATGGACTCTTGCAGGCCAACTTGCAGATTGATGGCAAAAAGTTTGACGACTCGCAAACGCTGGCCTCGGTGTCGCACACGGCGGGCATCAAAGCATTCCACGGTGGTCAAATGGCGTTCAAGATCGGCACCTACAACTCTGAGGCTGCCATCAGCGTCAAAGATGTATCCTGCACGATTGAGCGGCCACATGACACCGAGGATTACACCACCAACGCCAGCAATTTCAAGAACCAACAGGTGCTCAACGGGCCGGCTCAGATTTCGGGCAGCGTTACCGTTGACTGGACATTGGCTGATGGCAAGGCGCTGCAAGACCTTGTGGTGGCGAACACCTCTAACAGCGTCGTCATGGAGTGGGTTGGTGCCACGGCGATTGCCAGCACCTATTACCCCACTTTCAGAATCACGTTGCCCTCGGTCACGTGGGATGGCGACATTCAAGGTGCCGATGGGGCCAATGAGTTGAGCAGCAAGTTTGACTTTACGTGGCGCGACGATTCGAGCGGCAATCTGCCCACGATCACCTACATGAGCACTGACACTGCTCTGTAACCCCTTTGACCGCTAACCCCTGGCGCGTGTGAGCCCGCGCGCCGGGGGTTGGTGTTATCTGCAAGAAATGGGGGCACGCCATGGCACCAAGCGCACGCGCACGCGCCGGTGGTGGTGATGGATCCATCACGATTGATGCCACCCGCGCTGAGGCCAAGATGCGTCAGATTCTTGCGGCGATGCCCAAAGAGTTACGCGGGCCGCTGCGCAAAGAACTAGCGGCCGGGGCCAAGATCATTGTGCAGGCTCAACGCCAGCGCGTTAAAGGGCTCACCACCACATCGTCAGGCAGCCACGGTGCCACCAATGCCCGCGCCATGGCCAAGTGGGCGGCGGGGCGCTCCATGGGCCCGATGACGCAACGGCGGTGGGAAGGCCTACGCAAACGCTCGGGCCTACGCGCTGCCGCAGCGGCCAGTGTGCGCGTCGTCAGCCGCTCACGTGGCACCAATTACCAACTCACGGTCAAGTCTGAGGGCAGCGCTATGCCGAGCGATCAACGCGAGTTGCCCTCACATATGAACCGCGGCAAGTGGCGGCACCCCATCATGGGCAACCGTGAGGCATGGGCTGAGCAAAGCGTAGAGCCCGGTTGGTTTGACAAACCGGGTGAGGAGAAAGCGCCTGAGGTCGCTCAGCGCGTTGAGGCCGCATTAGAGGCCGCCATCAAGTCACTTCCAAGTTAGACCAACCTAAGGGGCTCACCCATGTTTGATGTCACGCTCAAGCTCACCTACACCGAGGGTGAGAAGGTCACCAAGCGCGATCTTGATTTGCGGCGCATGATGATTCGTGAGACTGACGAAATGAAGTCGCTGACCGGTTGGGTGCCGATTGAGTGGCTCAGCTGGCTCGATCAGCGTGACGGCCGCGCGCTCGGCTATGCGTGGTATCTCGCATGCCAACGCCACGGCGATGACATTACGTGGCTAGAGATTCTTGACACGCTCAACCTCTTTGACCTTGAGTTTGAGCTTGACGCTGGCGAAACGGCCGAGGGTGCCCCGCCAGTGGATGAGGCCAACCCTGATGACCCTACTTTGCCCATGAGCAGCGAGCAGACAACCTAGAGGATTGGTTGCCGCTGCTTGCGCGCTACTTCGGGCTCAACGACTCCGAGCGCATCCGCAGCACGTTGACATGGGCCGAGCTCGAAAAGTTCAAAGCATATGCACGACTGTTCGCCAAGATTGATGGGCTTGATTTGACTCTCTGAGGGGGCTTGGAATAGTGGCCGGTGCCAAGCAACTCATTTTGGACATCATTGCCAAAGACAAGACCAAGCAAGGTCTAGCGAGCGCCACCAAGAACGTTAGCGGCATGAGCAAGGCGGTGCGCGGTGTTGCCAGCGGTGTTGCTGCCATCGGCTTGGCCAAGTTCGCCAAAGACTCGGTGGACACTTTCCAGAACGCCACCCGCGAAACGCTCGCGCTCAACCGGGCCACCGGCGGCACCGTTGAGGCCACCTCACGGCTGAGATTCGCGGCCAAGCAATCGGGCCAGGACATTGGCCAATTCACCAAGAGCATGGGGCTGCTTGACAAAAACTTGGTCAAGGCGGCGCAAACGGGCAAAGGCCCGGTGGCGGCCACCATGAAACAACTTGGTGTCTCATTCACCGATGCGCAAGGCAAGGTAAAGCCGCTCACTGAGTTGCTGCCGCAGATGGCCGGGGCATTCCAAAAGCTCCCCGATGGGCCCACCAAGACCGCGATGGCCTTGCAGTTATTCGGCAAGCAAGGTGCTGCACTTTTACCCTTCCTCAACAAAGGCCAAGCGGGCATCCAAGACCTCATGGCCAAAACCGATGAATACAACCAAGTCATTGGTACTGACCAAGTTGATGCGTACAAAAAGAACCTAGAGGCCCAACGCAAGTTTGATGCCGCTATGGAAGGCATCAAGATTCAACTTGGCGAGCATCTGTTGCCCGCCATCACGCCCATCATTGAGAAGATTGGCGACCTGGCCAAAGCGTTTGGCAATCTGCCCGAGGGTGCGCAGACTGGCATTGTGGCCATCGGTGGCCTCGCTATCGCGTTCAACTTCCTCAGCGGGCCGCTCGGCATGGTCAAAAGTGGCCTCACCGGGTTGGCGGGGCTGTTTTCCTCAGCGGGCACGGCAGCCGGTGCCGCAGCCACCGGGGCTGAGAGTGCCGGGGCTGCCGCAGCCACCGGGGCCGCTGGCATGGGCACCGCAGCGGCAAGCGCCACACTGCTAGGCGGTGCGCTCACCGCCGTGGGCTCGGCGTTCAACACCTACGCCATCGCTGACCAATTCGGCACCCTCGCCGGTGTCTTTGGCTCATTTGCCAATATGGCCGGTGGCCCGCTCAACATTCTCAGCCTTGTCATGGCGCGCGGAAACGATGAGGCCCAACAGTATGCCGATGGCATGCGCGCGGTCACCCAATCGCTGAGCGATATGAGCGCGAGCGGCAACATCCAAGGCATCGTTGACAAGTGGAATCTGATGAGCCAAAGCATGAGCTCTGAGGATCTACTCAAGACCGCTCAAGCCATGCCAGGACTCACGGCCGCACTTGACAAGGTGGGCCTACGCATTGACGCGGTGAGTGGCAAGATCACCCGCATTCCCAAGCCGGTGCTTGATGCCCGCATTGAGCCGCTGCAAGCCAAACTGCGCACCGCTGAGGCCAAGCTCAACAGCCTCAAGCAGTCCAAGCAACCTGATGTCAAAGCCATTGACAAGGCCACCGCTGTCGTCAATGGCATACGTCGTCAGATTGACAATGTGCAAGGCAAGACCGTCACCATCAACGTGCAGGAAAAGTGGACTCAATTCAAGTCAAGCGGGGTCAACTGGAAGGCCGCTACCGGTGGTGAGCGCTCGGGGCGCGTGTGGGTTGGCGAGCGCGGGCCAGAAATGGTGCAGCTGCCCGAGGGTGCCCACGTTTACACCGCGAGCCAATCGCGCAACATGTTCTCGGCTCAGCACTTGGCGGTGGGCCGCAAAGGCAAGGCAAGGCCCAAGGGCAAGACCCCCGCGCAGAAACTCGCGGAAAAGCGCGCCAAGATCCAAGCCAAAATTGATGACCTCAACCGGCGCAAGCAAGCCGCGCAAGAGCGTCAAGCCGCACAGCAAGGCCTCTTTGACCAAGCACTTGGTGACAAAAACTCGGCCATGGGTGCCATTGCTTCGAGCACCCACGGTTTCTACGGTATCGGCGGCTTTGATGTCGGGGCCAACGCTGCCGCGCAAGCCGATGTGCAAAGTGCGCAAGCCGAGGTCAACCAATCGGCGGTGGGATCCTCAGCGCGCGTCACCGCGATGGCTCGGCTGCGCGATGCGCAAACCAAGTTGGCTGACTCCCCGGCCAGTGTGGGCGATTGGGTGGCGCGGCGCATCGCCAAGATCAGGCGGTGGCGTGACGCCATCGGCAAACTCGCCTCAGCATGGGGCGGGTCCCCCGCGGGCCAGCAACTCTTGCGCGACGTGTACGACAAGGGCCCTGATGGTGGCACCGAGCTGGCTGAGCAGTTGGCCAGCAATCCGGTGCAGCTACAAGACTTGATGAACCTCTACAACGAGGGCACGTCTATTGACCAACAGCTTGGCGCCTATCAGCCTGACGTGATTGACGCTAACGCGCGCATCAACCTGGCAGCGGGCCAGATCGCCTCAGAGCAGACCATCATTCTCAAGCTCGACTCAGAAATTGTGTACCAAACACTGCTCAAAAAGAAGGCACGCCAGGGTGGAAGGTCACTGAACCTATGACGCGCGTGGCAATACCGGGCTTGCCTGACCTCAAGGTTGAGATTGCACCCACGGCGACACCGTTCACGTCGTCACCAACGTGGGTGGACATCACGTCGGATCTGCGTTTGCAGGACACGGTGACGTTCAACCGGGGACGAGTGGATCAGCGGTCGCAGGCACAACCGGGCACGCTCACGCTGACGTTGAACAATTCGGCGGGTAACTACACGCCAGGTTTGGCCTCCGGTGCTTACCATCCGCTCAGTCTGCGATGCCCGATCCGTGTGTCTTTCAAGCCGCCCGGGGCGGGTGCCTACACGGTCATGTGGACCGGACTGATTGACGAGTACGCGCCCGGTTGGTCGAAGAACCGGCCAACGGTCACGATCCGAGCCAGCGACCGGCTGTCCCAGCTACAACGGGTGGAGCTCGCAAGTTGGGAAACGCAACAAACCCTGAGCACCTCACCCGATCTGTTCTTTCCATTGACCGACGCGGCAGGCTCGGCGACGGTGGGCGATATTGCCGCCAACCTCGGTATCACCGCTACGGCCTCTGAGCGCGGTAACGGTGGATCCTATGACCTCGGCTCGGGGTCATTGCCGGTTGATGACGCAACGGTGTGCGCGTTTACACCGGTGAACGCCTCGAACGGGTGGTGTTTCCAGTCGGTCAATGGCTCATTTGCCGCGCCACTGGTACTTAGTGATCGCGCGGTGTTGTCATGCTTGATGAACGCAACGGCGGCACCGGCAAGCAACGTGCTCTTGCTCGGAGCGGGGTCAACCACCACTGGTGTGCCCGCCATGGAGCTCGGCATTGGCGTCAACACTTCGGGCAAAGCGTGCGTGTACGCGGGCTATCTCATCGAGGTGGTCAGCGGCACTGTCAACGTGGTCGATGGCAACTGGCATCACATCGCAGTGGAATGCACCGAGTCAGGTTCGCGCCTGTATTACAAACTCTACGTGGATGGCGTGCAGGACTCCACAACGTATGACGGTGGGCCCGCAAGCGGGTCAAGCGGTGTGCCATCACCACTCATGCGCAAGGTCTACATCGGGGGCACTCCCACCGAGTACGGCGGGGCAACGGGCCACCAATACTCAGGCCAGATCGCTATGTGCGGTGTATGGGACTTTCCCACTGCGACGACTGCCGACATCATCTCTGAGGGCAACTCGGCGCGCACCGGCACAGATGGCGAAACGAGTACCGCGCGGTTCCTCAAGCTATGCGAGTTCGCCGGAATTACTGGCGCGGTGGTGGGCACTGGCGCGGCAGTGGTGGCGCGGCAAAAGATTGCAGGCCAATCCATCCTTGACGCCCTCGATGATGTTGGTACCGCTGAGGTGTCACCGGTGTACGTCAACGGGGCGGGTGTTCCCACTCTCGCGAGCCGCCATCAACGATACGGGGCGGCGGTTGCGCTCACCCTCAACGCAAAAGATGTTGGCGCCGATGTTGCGCCGATCTACAACGGTGACGGGTTGATCAACGACGCCAAGGGGTCACGGTTGGCCGGTGCCGAGCAACGCGTGAAGAACGCTGCATCCATCGCCGCGCACGGGGCAGCGACGTCGTCGGAAACGTACATCGTGAATACCGACGCGCAGCTGATCAGCATTCTTCAATGGCTGACGAACGTGTACGACGAACCGACGTTCCGCACGGCGTCGTTGAAGATCGACGGCTGGATCAAGCAAGCCACCGTCGATCTGGATGACCTCCTGGCCCTCGATGTGGGGTCACGGGTGCAGGTCACGAACATGCCCGCCCAGGCGGCGTCGAGCACGCTCGATCTGTTCGTTGAGGGCATGTCGGACACGTTCAACACCGATGGCTGGCAGCGGACGCTGAACACGAGCGGCGCCGCGCCTTACACCAACGTGTGGATCCTCGGTGATCCCACGTATTCCGTTCTCGGTTCGACCACTATTCCCGCACTCTGAGGGGTTCGCATGGCTTGGACGACTGTCAAGGATTGGTCTAACGGCGTAGTCGTAGATGACGCAGACTTAGACACCTACATCAGTGGGAACACCCAATACCTGTATGACGTGCGCTACGGCGCGGGGCATCGCAACGTGTTGGTCAATCCGCAAATGGAGGTCTGGCAGGCGGGCACCTCGCTGGCCATCACCTCATCAGCAACACCGCAATATCTGGCTGACCAATGGTGCCATCGCCGCAACGGCGCGACGGGTGCCACGGTATCGCGGCAAACGTCAACAGCGACCGGGCAGCTTTATGGGCTGCGCGTGCAACGGGATAGCGGCAACAGCAACACGACGGCCATTGAGACGATGCAGCCGCTTGAGACTGTTGAGAGCATCAAGCTGGCGGGGCAAACGTGCCAACTGAAACTCAACCTCAAAGCCGGGGCCAATTTCTCAGCCACCTCATCATTGGTCACAGTCAAGGTGACGTATGGCACCGGCACAGATCAGGCGGCACCGGCGTCAGGGTGGACAGGCACCACCGACGCGCTGAGCACCACGCAAGCCATCACCACCACGGCGACTGACTACACCTTTGATTCAATCAGTATTCCCACCTCAGCTACTCAGGTGCAGGTCTACGTATCGTTTACACCGGTGGGCACGGCGAGCACCAATGATTGGGTTGAGATTGCCGGGGCGCAACTCACAGCAGGGAAGATGGCCGCATGGGAGCGCCTGCCGTATGCGATGCAACTAGAACGCTGCCAGCGCTTCTACTGTCAGTGGGGGCCGTATGGGACTTCTACACAGTTCGCGCTAACTGTCGCAGGAGGGACGACTATCGCTTACTGCAATATCCCGCTGCCTGTTGAGATGCGGATCGTTCCGACAGTCACATTCTCCGCTAATAATGACTTCAAGCTCTACAACATAAACACAGCTACGATTTCCGCTAGTCCGCTCGGTGTGAAGAACCTCGTCGCCATTACTGCAACAGTCGCCAGCGGGCTCACAACCGGAACGTCGTATTACCTCAATAACGATCAGGACACGACAAACGCCGCGATCTACGTGAACGCGAGACTCTAGATGGCCACCATGACACGCGCCGCATTCCCAACTACTGCGGTCAGCGGCGGGCAAAGCCTTGACGGTAGCCAAGCATTAGATGGCGCATGGCCGCTCGATGGCTCAGGGTTCACCCTCGGGGCCATGCACCGCGCCACCAACGCCATGGCAGCAATGAGCAAGGCCACCAAAGCCGTAGCAACGATGGCGGGGGCATAAATGACATTCCCAACGATTCCGGCAGGCCAACTGGCGAGTGCCGCCATTGGCGACTATGACGATTTCATTGCTTACCTCAACGCGGTCAGCGCGGCCGTGGATGCCAACACCTCGGGGCTATCGGGCAAGGCTGCGAGCAGCCACACGCACGCGGAATCCGACATCACCAACCTGACAAGCGACCTGGCGGCCAAGGCGGCCAAGTCAGCGAACCTCAGCGACCTCGCCTCGGCAAGCACCGCGAGGACGAACCTCGGCCTCGGCAACGCGGCGACGAAAGACACCGGCACCGGTTCAACGCAAGTGGCGGCAGGCGACCATACGCACAGCGGGATGGTGACCTCGTCAGAGATCACGACAATCGTCGCTCTCACCCAAGCGGAATACGACGCGCTCGGAACTCCATCAGCCACCGCCCTCTACTTCATCAACGGATGACGTGATGCCAACACCATCGAAGATCTATCAGGGCGCAAACCTTATTTATGACGGGTCTGGCGGCGGCGGCGGAACGATTCCCGAATCGGTCACCGGTCTTACTGCGTGGTGGGATCCGTCTGACGCGAGCACGATCACCGCGAGCAGTGGCTATGTCACGAAACTCAACGACAAGTCTGGTATGCGGAATCATCTCTACCAAACGAGCACCTACGGGCCGATCACAGGCACACGCACACAAAATGGGTTGAATGTTCTCGACTTCTTTGCGTCTACGCGAGCATGCCTCTACACGGACACATTCAGCCAACCGCAACCGCTCACCATCTTTGTCGTTGCCGCAACGGACACACTCACCGTCGATAGTTTCGGTAAGTCGTGCATCTCGGGATGGTCAGGCACGTCCCCGGCGGCTAACGCGGGTTGCGCTATCGCGCAGGCGGGAACGCTGGGGCAGATGCAGATCTACGCTGGGGGATCGTCTACCACGCTGCAATACGTCACCGCCAACACCGCCACACAGCTAACAGCCGTATTCAATGGCGCATCTAGCCATCTTGATATGAACGGCACAGCCAGCGCGAACACAAACCCTGGCTCTAACGGCTACGGCTACGGGTCGCGGTTCATGCTGGGTCAAGTCGTCTATGAATACGGCGCTGGCCTGGCTGGTTACGACGCGGCATGGAACGGGTGGATTGGTGAAGTTCTCATCTACAACGGGGTTGTCAGTCCTGGCGACAGGCTCGACATCGAGGCGTATTTGAAGGCGAAATGGGCGACTGGATGAGCTGGCTCACTCCAGGCGCGCTGGCGACAGTGTTGGCCTTCTCCACGTCGTTTATCACCCTCGGGCCGATGCCGAGCGGCGCGGTCAAAGCGTGTACGCAGATAGCGGTCATGGCTGACCATCGCGTGATCGTTGCCGACTGTGAGGGGCCACGGTAATGGCCGCCATTCTCACGCTCGAATCTGATTGGGTGGTTGCTCTGTTAGGGGTCTTGGTGACGATGTTCTCAGCCCTTGCATGGTTTGTCCGTCAGACCGTCAGTAGCGGTGTCAAGGAGCTAGATGCCCGCATGCGTTCTGACCTCAAAGACATCAACGCGGGCCTTGGTGACCTACGCGGGCACTTGCGCGACATCAGCGAGCGCGTGGGCCGGTTAGAGCGCCAAATGGATGAGACGATCATTCCGCGTCAGGAGCGCATCTCGCGCCAACTAGACACCGAGGACGAGCAGTGAGAGACGCAACCAACACAGGCTATGTGAATCTCACGCGCCACGATGGCAACCTAGTCATCACCACACCGCAGCAAGTCATTGACGGGCTCGACATCTACGGCAACGTGGTCATCAAGGCACCTTTTGCCGTTCTCAGGCGGTGCATCATTAGAGGTGGCCCACCGATCACGCAAGGGCAAAACGCGCTGCTTTCCATCGTCAGCGCCGGGGCCGGGGGCTACACCGTGGAGGATTGTACCCTTACGCCGCAGTATCCCAACGTGCGACAGAATGCCATTTTCACCAATCAGGCAGGCATCTTGCAGCGGCTCAACATCAGTGGCACCGCTGATGGCGTGGTCATCTACGGCAATGGGGTCACGCTGCAAGATTCCTACCTTCACGATTTTGTGAGCTACCCAAGCGACCCCGCGCAAGGTGGGAAGGCAAGCCATAGCGATGCCATCGCGCTGCAAGCTGGCCAAGGGGTCACGATCAGGCGCAATGCGATTAGTGGTGGATCCAATGCCGCGGTCATCATCACCCAAGACGCTGGCGTGGTCGGGGATTTGCAGCTAGATGACAATGACATTGATGGCGGCCAGGTCAGCGTCAACGTGGTCACCAACGGCAGCCCGCTGAGCAACATCAAAATGAGACGCAACCACTTTGGGCGAGCTCAGACCATCGCCGGTGGGGCCATCATGGCCAACCCCAAGCATTGCGCGCCAGACATCACCGGCAGCGTGTGGGCCGACACCGGCCAAGCAATCACCATCAAACGCGGCGCATAGTCGCATCACCTCGCAGCCCTCGCCACCACGGCGGGGGCTCTTTCTGTTAAGGGCAACCCATGAGTGATCTACTCAAGCGCGAGCCAGTACGCGCGGCCATCTACCCCATCGTGGTGTTGGTGGTGGCCTTCCTCGCTCAGCGCGGCAACGTTGACTCAGATACCAAAGACTTTGTGTTGGCGCTGACCGTGGCCATCCTCGGGGCGCTCAGCATTGAGGTGGCACGCTCCAAGGTCAGCCCCGTGGATAAGCCATGAAACGGCCGCCAAGTCACTCAGTGCTTGCGGTGTTCATCGTCGCGCTCTGGGTCATCGTGGCCGGGGCCGTGTGGGCCGCATGGCCGCCAGAAACGCCAGCGCCACCACCGGCTCAGACGTTGCCCGCGCCACTTCCTCCTAACGTTGGCATTGATGGCGAGGGCATCGCGCCAGGTGTTGCACCAAGCGAAGCTCAGCCCGATGGCTTGCCGAAAGACCCCGAGCAGCTGCCGCCAGATGTGCAGGCGCAGCCTGACGCGGGCAGCCCCGCCATCGTCGTGCCGCAAGGTGAGGGCACCGGGGGCGAGGTCTACGTCAGGTCACCGGCATGGGCTGGCGCTCAGCGGCTTGCTGCTGGCTATCGGTACAGCTCGGGAAGTTTGCACGCCGCGTGGGATGTTGGCGTGGATGTGGGCACCAAGGTGTTTGCTACCAAAGATGGCCTGATTGTGGGCCGTAACGATGGCGTGAGGAATCATCCAAGCGGCTCGCAGTACGCGGTCAGCGGCAGCCCAAGCAATTGGGTGCTCTTGTGCTCGACAGTCAACGGCAGGCCAGCGGTGCAGTATTTTCAGCATCTCTCACCGGGCCTCAAGGTCAAG
>Ga0075464_10000492_pt1 | contig 17360 bp, 26 predicted proteins | sample DEB19_08_DNA_5_FD_75068 | JGI IMG/M metagenome (GOLD analysis project Ga0075464, IMG submission 75068) | Aqueous microbial communities from the Delaware River and Bay under freshwater to marine salinity gradient to study organic matter... | ecosystem: Environmental > Aquatic > Marine > Coastal ...
TAAATAATAAATATGAGAAACTTTTACGACAAATATCCAACATTATATATCTTTACTTTTATGTGTGTAATTGCTTTTTGGTTAACTGTTATCAAATATATAAAATAACCTAAAAAAGACATGAACAAAAAAGAACAAGTAGAAACAAGTAACTTAGAATGCAGAACATGCAAGGCGACTAAAGAGCAAATTGCAGAGAAAAAAAGAAAATGCTGGTGGACAACATGTAACAAAACTGCAATCATAGAAGACAATGGAGGTTGGAGATGGTGTTTAAAACATTATTGGCAACAAAGAGACGGATACTTTAGTAAGATGAGGAAGATTATATGGAATAACATATTAAAATAACCTTATAAACAAATGAATACATTAAACAAAATATTAAATTATAAATCAAAAGAACCTGAATATGTATTACTTGCATTTAATTATGCAGATGAATATTCAGAAGGGGTTTTCAGTAAGGGAATTACATATGGGATATTTATTGGAGTTATACTGACTTTGTTAACAATTATTATTCTTCTATAAAATAAAGTATAACCATGAAAAACCTAAAACTCTTAACGCCTACAGAGAAAACAATAGCCGTACTAGACGAAGTAGAAAAGAAAATAGCACAGTTAGAAGCCAAGTATGATATAAAGATAAAATATAACATTGATGACGTGAGGGATATGAGGAAGAAACACTCTAAAAGGTCATAGAATCGATTATAACAAGCGAAACATGATAAAAGACAGAATACATCAAATAAAGACACTAATACGGTTTATATACATTTGGGCTAGAGATAAGATTATGAGAAAACCATACAAACATAGGCTATTTCCACAGGGTAGGTGGTGGAATTATGGAATGCCTGTAACAATAGTGAAAGTAGACTATGCTACAAAAGAATATATTAATTCTTTACAGTTTCCAATTGATACTTTTAACAGAAAGTAGGGTATGTTGACAGAATTACAAAAAAGGTATAATATATAACTATGAAAACAACAATTATTACAGCAATTATCTTTGGGATGTTCCTCGCAACAGGGGTGTCAGCATACGCCTTGTTCAAGGTACAGCCATTAGACGGATTCACTAAGATTACTAACACTTTGATTGATAATGATGCTGTGACAGTATACAAGTTCACAGACGGAAACGTAACTTGTTATGGGTCATATATCACTAAATCAAGTACGTCATTGTCTTGTGTAAATACACAGGCTATCAACGTAACAGTAAATCAACCTAAGAAGTAATGACTAGGCTACCAGATAGCGTATTTAAGTACAGAACCAGTAAAGACCTAATTAGGCATGAAACTGATACATTCTTAAAACCTATTGGTATATCCATAGATGGGAAAATCGAAGTAGACATAGAAGGGGCAGACTTTAGGATTAAGACATTCATAGAAAACGAAAGACTTGCAAAGGCAAATATCCTAAAAGCAGTCATAATAGAATCAATAAAGATTTGCTCAACAAAAACTTTTATTATTCCGACTGTTCTATCAATCCTATCTACAAAAAAGCTCAACAAAATACTAGATAGCTTCATTCGTATAGGCTATAAGACCGTAGGGGAAAATATATTCAAAGATGAACACAAGACGGTATTTTCAAACGAGTTTCAATTTTTTATGTTTATGTTCTTATACTCATACGGAATCGAAGAAGAAAAAGCAGACAAAGTGGCAGAGTTGGTGGCTCACTTGATGGAATATGACGATGCGTACAGGTTAAGAATACAAGACTTATTCAGTTCTATACCAGAAGATACACTACAATACCCTCTGAAAGCCCTAAAATTAGCTTCTAAGCTATCTTTAGACAGAGATGTAGACTTTGTATCAGATAAGTTTGTTAAAGCCATTAGAATAGCAAAATACGCTTTTTTAATACCTAAAATAAAAAACGCATATTTAAGAGCACTCAAAGACGTAGACGTGCAGAAATTAAAACTAGATGACCAAGACATATACTGGTGTGCCTATAAAGACGGCTATAAGTTCCAAGGACTTACTAAAGAGGAACAAAAACAAAAAGGAATTGAAATGGGTTGGAAGTATCCTGAATTGATTAAAAGATTGTAGTGTTATATAATATATACATGTCGTATTTAACAGTGGGCACGATTCTAGTTATATTGGCATGTACATCATTCGTATCATTTGCACTAGGATTTGTACAAGGATTAAGTGTAGGATATAAAGAAAATGAAAAAACTATCAAACGAAGAAAGAGCAATACAGTACATTAAGATAATTCTAGGAGTAATTGCTATACTAATTTTCCTATATAAGTAACATGGCAACAGTTCATATATGCGACTTCTGTAAGACTTTAATGGAAAATGTAACTGGTAGAATTGACCTTAGGTCTGTTACACTCAACTATAGAATCAAAGGAAAGATTTTTGATGAAAAAAAGGAAATAGAACTATGTGAACAATGCTATGCAGACATGATTCATTTTATAAAGAATAAAAAAGTAATATAATCATATGGCAACAGCAAAGATAATGAAAGCTACAGCAAAAGGCAAGTCTTGGAAAGCAGAGATATACGAGAATGGAAAGAAAGTAAAGACTATCCAAGGAGGACAGAAAGGAACAAAGCTAGGAGGAAGTAGAACAGCATCATTCAAAGCAAGACACGGTAACAAGACAGCAAAGCAATACATTAACGATAAACAATGGGAGAAAGGTAATCTCTTAATTGGAAAGACAGTAAGAATCCCTAAGGGGAAGAAGATATAACTATGGCTAAAACAGGAAGACCAGAAGAATACAATATAGAGTTAGCAACTAAGGTTTGCGAACGTCTTGCTATGGGTAAATCATTAAGAACTGTTTGCAAAGATGATGATATGCCAGCTATGTCTACTGTGTTCACTTGGTTTAGAAAACACCCAGAGTTTACGGAGCACTACGAGAAGGCAAAGCAAGAAGCTACCGATGCTATGGCGGAAGAGATACTAGATATTTCAGATGATTCAGTAAACGATTACTCGGAAGAAGTTAATATCGATGGTTCAATCAAGGTTAAAGTAAATCAAGAAAATATACAAAGAGCTAGACTTCGAGTTGATACGCGTAAATGGCTGATGGCTAAAATGAAACCAAAGAAATATGGAGAGAAAATGGATGTTACTTCTGACGGTAAAGCAATAAAGGGGAATACCTTAATCTTCAAAGAGTTTTCTGATGAAACAAATAGTTAACACGAAATATAAAAGTCTTTTTACGACAGACAAGCGATACATTATCCTCATGGGAGGGCGAGGAGCTGGGCGTTCAACAGTTGCATCACAAAAGGCTTTAGCAAATCTAACAGCCCCAGAGTATTTTCGTTGTGCAATTATGCGATATATCCTTGGCGATATTCGTAATTCTATTTATCGAGAAATTAAAGACAGAGCAGAAGAAAATGGAATAATTGATGCCTTGAATGTAAATGATAGTGCTATGGTTATCGAGTACGGTCAAAACACTATCAACGCTGTAGGATTTAAAAAATCTAGTGGCGACCAGAAAGCCAAACTCAAATCGCTTGCAAACTATAACTGTGTAATTATTGAAGAAGCAGACGAAATAAATGAAGAAGATTTTATACAGTTAGACGACTCACTCCGAACAGTAAAGGGAGATATTAAGATTATTCTACTACTTAACCCACCATCTAAAGACCACTGGATTATTAAGAAGTGGTTTAACCTAAAAGAAAGTGGGCAGAAAGGATTTTACATACCAGAGCTCAAATCTGAAATACAAGACGTAGAATATATCTTTACAGACTTTGAAGATAACATAAAGAATATAGACCCAGCTACTATCTACAAGTACAGGGCATATGAAACTACAAAACCAAATCACTTCTACAACATGATTAAGGGCTATGTACCCGAAACTGTTAGAGGAAAGATTTATAACAACTGGTTGCCTATTGATACCGTACCACATGAAGCTCAGCTCGTAAGTCATGGGGTTGACTTCGGATATTCAAACGACCCTACAGCTATTGTTGCTATTTATAAATACAACGGTGGATATATCTTTGATGAGGTAGCCTATCAGGCTGGACTTAAAAACCCAGATATTGCAAACCTTTTGAAAATGCAAGAACAGAGCATTGTTATTGCAGATAGTTCAGAGCCTAAAAGTATTGATGAAATAAATGCATATGGGCTAAGTGTACAACCTGCTGTAAAAGGGCAAGGCTCAATCAATCAAGGTATACAGTATGTCCAATCTCAAAAAATATGGTACACAAAGCGTTCTACAAACATTAAAACAGAATACGAAAACTATGCATGGGCAGAGGATAAAGACGGTAAATCACTAAATACACCTAAAGATATATATAATCATGCTATGGATGCGATTCGATATGGGTTGTCTTTCTTTTTCAAGGTTGATACAGACGTAAACAAAAAAGTAAAAGAGCAATTTAACAGGAATGAAACAAACTTTGAGGATTTTAGCACAAAGTAAATCTGTGGATAATCATGTTGACATGTAGAAACTTGCTACTCAATAAAAATATTGGTATAATTATTCTAAGTTATTTATAAAAGTTGGTGGACTTTACATAATGGTAGAAGAAAATATCACAAAACTTATTACAGACATGAAGCAGGACTACACCATCGGCACTACAAAGCTGGGGAAGTATGTAGACTTCAACATGTACGAGAACACCGAACGTATTACAGCATACTTATACTCGAAGCATATCTCTGGCGATAAAGACTCTTTTGGTAGAGATAAACCATTTTTCAATATTGTAACGTCAGCTCGTAATATATGGCATAGAGCAACGGATATTGACCGAAAGAACATAACAATCAAATCTACTAAGAAATCTAATGTTATTACAGCGTTCCTCGCAAATATCAAAGTACAGGAATGGATGAGAAAGAGTAATTTTGGTCAGTTCTTAAATGATTGGGGACTCGTACTCGCAGGTTATGGTTCAGCAGTGACAAAGTTTGTAGAAAAGAATGGAGAACTATATCGAGATGTTGTACCGTGGAATAGAATTATTTGTGACCAAGCTAACTTTGAGAGTAGACCAGTTATAGAAAGACTATTTTATACAGAAGCAGAGCTAAAGCAAAACAAGGCATTTGACCAAGTAAAGGTTGAGGAGCTATGCGAACTAGAACAGTCACGAAAACTACTTGATGATAGTAATGTAGATAACGTACGCGACTTCATAGAATTATATGAGGTTCATGGTGTATTGCCATTGTCATGGATTACAGAAAACGAAGAAGATGAGGATATATACGTTCAGCAGATGCATGTAGTGTCTATACAAAAAAGCGAAGATGGTAAAGACGTTGCATTTACATTAGCTAAAGGTAGAGAGAAGAGAAGCCCATATCTAATTACTCACTTGCTAAAAGAAGAGGGTAGAACACAAGGTATTGGTGCTGTAGAATATTTGTTTGATTCACAATGGATGGTAAACCACTCCGTTAAGGCTATGAAAGACCAGCTTGACCTAGCTTCTAAACTTATATTCCAAACAGCAGATACTAACTTTGTAGGTAGAAACGCTTTAAAGTCTATTGAGAACGGAGATATCTTAACTCATGCTCCAAACGCTCCTTTGACTCAAATCAATAACGGTTCGCATGATATTACTTCTCTACAGAACTATACATCTATGTGGCAGAATGGGGCAAAGGAAATTGTATCTACACCAGATGCTATATCAGGGAATACAATGCCGTCAGGTACAGCATACAGGCAAGTTGCAGTTCTTAACCAAGAAGCTCACTCATTGTTTGAACTAATGACAGAGAATAAAGGATTCTATATCGAGCTTATGATGAGAGAGTTTGTACTCCCATATGTAAGGAAGTCACTTGATACTACAGAAGAAATCTCAGCTACACTTGATGACCACTATATCAAGAAGATTGATTCTATGTATATTCCTAACGAAGCTGTTAGAAGAACAAATAAGAAAGTAAAAGAAATGGTACTTTCTGGCTCAGTAGTTTCTCCATATCAGCAAGACTTAATGATTCAGTCAGAAACACAAGACCTACAAAAGCAACTTTCACAGTTCGGAAACCAGAGATTTATATCTCCATCTGATGTTTCTACTATGACATGGAGAGAACTATTTAAAGGCTTTGAATGGGAAGTAGAAGTTGAAACTACAAACGAACAAAAGGACAAGGAAGCTATCCTCACAACGCTTACAACAGTTCTACAGACTATTGCAGTAAACCCTTCAGTACTTCAAGACCCTAACATGAAAATGCTCTTTAACAAGATTATTGCCAATACTGGAGTAGTATCAGAAGTAGAACTATCTAACGAATCACAATCAAATCAAACTATGCAAAATACACAACCTATGCCAGCTATCCCACAGGCTACACAATAGAGTTGGTGGGAATTATCAATTAACATAATCATATGCCATTAAACCCAAAAGGTACTAAAATCATGAAGGCTATGAAGAAAGAATACGGTGCTAAAACAGGCAAAAAAGTATTCTACGCTTCAAAGAATAAAGGAACTATTAAAGGTGTAGAGAAAAAAAGAAAATAATATGGATAAAGAAATGAGATTTTCAAATGCAGAACTCGGACTTATGAAGTCTGTCTTTGCAGAAAATAAAGACTTGTTGAAATCTCTGAGAAAGTTTTTTTTGGAAATGGAATTAAATGAAACAGAAAAATCATTCTTCGGACAGCTAAAGTCTAGAGAGGTTGTTAATCTTATTGAGAAGTGCTTTTCTCCAAAGTTAGATGGAAACGCACCGTTTCATCAGATTATTGACCTATGGATGACTGTAAAAATAGATGGGCAAGACCCAGAAATTGCCAATCTCAACCTTGCAAGTAGAGATATTGTTATCCGATATATGGACAAGAAAGTTGCAGAGCTTAGAGATATGGAAGATAATTCAGGGATTACATTCAAGGCTTTGTCATTCAACAAACTAAATAGTGCAGAAGATAATTACATTTTCATCACTGCTCGAAATACAATCGTAGGGCATGTAGAGATGCAACTTAATCAGCTATTTATTCTTGCTGGAAAGAAAAATGAAGATGTTGAAGAAACAATGAGAGAACTTGAAAAGAAAAATAGTGCAAAGTAATTTGCATGTATTTTTCACGCATGGTATAATTATAAACATATGGTTATCACACCTCAAAAGTGACTAAATAAAAAACTTATCATTTATGTCAGAAAATGAAAATGGAGAGGAAGAGGTTATCATTGACTCACAAGAAAACAATGAAGAGATAGAAGTAGAACTTGATGAACTAGCAGATGATACAGTCGTAGAGGAAGCTACAGAAGTAATAGAAGAAAAGGAAGTTGAAAAACAAACTGAAACTCTAGAGCAGAAACGAGCTCGACTCAAAAGACAGCTAGAACAGACAGAAAAGAAAATGGGTATAGTTCCTGAAAAGAAACAAGAAAGCCCTAAGAACATTGAACAACTCAGCACAATAGATACTATTGCCATAATGAAAGCAGACATTGATACTGAAGATATCCCAAAGGTTGTCGAAATGGCAAAACTTATGAATACAACAGTAGCAGAAGCTCTGAAAACAAATGCAGTTAGGACTATTCTAAATGAGGAAAAAGAACAAAGACGGTCAGCAGAAGCTACAAGCGTATCTTCAGCTAGACGTGCTACAAGTAGAGTGACTGATGATATGCTCATAGAGCGTGCTGGTAAGGGTATAATGCCTGATAACGATGCCGACCTACAGAGATTAATCAACGCTCGACTGGCTAAAAAATAAAAGTTGGTGGATTAAAATATTATTTAATCCCAAAAAATGGCTAATACACTTAGTACATTCACATACAGAAAAAAATATTTTTCTACAATGCTTAACACACAGCTCCGAAAGGCACTTGTGGCAGAAGCAGTATGTAATGTAGACAATGGAAACTCAAAGACTATTGAGAACCCATATATTACAAACTTCACAGCAGATATTACTGCTATTAACGGTACATACGCAGTTAGTGATATCACAACTACAGATGATACTCTCACAGTAGACCAAGAGGTTAAGTGGGCAGGACACATCTTTGACTACGAATCACGATACACACGTGTAGACCTATACGAATCAGTAATCAACACTGCTACTTACGCTATCAAAGAGAAGATTGACTACTTTGTAGTTAACAACCTCTGTGAAGATGGTACAGGTACTTACACAACTCCAGCAGGAGGATTCAACACAACAAACACTAATACAATTCTTGCAAACCTAGCTTCAAAAGTTATGGGTTACGCAGAAGTGTACAAGGGTATGTTCCTTATTATCGAGAACACTGATGTTCCTGGTATCCTTGGCTCACAAATGGCTTCAGGATTCTCATACTCAGACCTTGCTCTAAAGAATGGACTCCTAACATCTCAGGCTGGTATCGACATTTACGTTGTACGAACTGGTACATTTGTTGATGCAACTATCGGTACAAAGACTGTAACTAACTCAGGACACCGAGTGTTCGGAGTAAAGGGTCAGGCTATGTACGCATCTCTCCGAGATGTACAGATGGAAGAGAAGGGTGTTTCAGGAAAGACTGGTAAAGAAGTTGTATTCTACGGTTATGTAGGATTCAAGCTATGGGCTCCTGTTACAGACCTCATCGTTGATATTACTCTAGCGTAACTTTATCCCCCTTGTTGGGGGCTTGCTAGGTAGCCACAGCGTTTATACGCCCACCAACTCTGCCTAGCAAATCCCCCGCAAGAAATACAATTATGCCAAAGAAATCAACAAAAGAAGTTGCAGATACTACAGAGGAATCTAAAGTTGAAACAACTAACACTGCATACGAACAGCTTATTGAAACTTACAAAAGCAAGTCAAAGAAAGCAGAACAGAAAGCAGAGGAGCTTGCAAGAAAATTAAAAGCTAACCGATAACAATTATGCCAGTACCAAACGGTATAAATCCATCATTCCCAGGAGCAGTAAGTACAGCAACAGAAGCCGTAATGTCTTCTACAGCTTCTACTCTTCTAGGTATGGGGTCATCAAACTTTGTTGTCACTGCTGGAGTAGGTGCACCATCACACACAGCTACTAAAGGTTCTCTATATATTCGAGTAGACGGTTCTTCAACCTCAACACGATTGTATGTAAACCTTGGTGGAACAACTGCATGGACAAGTGTCACTACAGGAGCGTAACAATAACTAGCCCTTATGGGCTGGGTACAGAGAAGATACTTTGTACTTAGCCCGTAATAAAATAAAATGCAATTTAGCGAAATTACAACAAAATCAGGTATCTTACAAGGAATAGAAGAAAAACTATTCGGAGATAAAGGATATGGGCGTATTACAAGTGACACAGACCTCTTGTATCAATTTACTAATAGAGTCAATAGAGGATTAGACAGATTTTACTTTCTCTCTATGACAGCAGATGGAAGATGGCAGTGGGATGATAATAACTATCAAAATGTTGCAATAGCTTCTACAAACGTAGTTTCTGGTCAAAGAATATATGTATTTGCCCTTGACCATTTAGAAATTGAAAAGGTTTTAATTAAAGACTCTTCAGGAGTATGGAGAGTACTTGACCCTATAGACTCATCAGATAAAACAGAAATTGCATATATCGAAAACAATACAAGTAGAACAGGTATGCCTACTAAGTATGACAAGAGAGGAGATGTACTGTATTTAGATGTCACACCAAACTTTAATTCATCAGCAGGATTAAAGATTTACTTTAGGCGAGGAGCAGACTATTTTACATATTCAGACACGACAAAAAAGCCTGGATTCGCTTCAGTGTTTCATCACTACCTTGTAGACTTTGCTGTTGCCGATTATGCAATAGACAGAGTATTGCCTATCGCTAAGAATAAATACGATATAAGAGTAGAGGTAGAGAACGAAATAACTGCCTACTTCTCAAAACGTAATAGGGATGAAAGGCAAGCATTATCAACACCTTACCAAGACAATAGATAACATGACTACTACTAACTGGAACTTAGAAACAAAGCCTGGTTCATTCGGTTCAGGATGGGAAGCAGGGCAACCTCTCCTAACAGCAGGTGCTCAGACAGACCCAATTACAGGACTACAAGTATACGCAGGTTATCTAGGTACAGGAGATACTTGGACAAACGAATCAAAATAATAATATAAACATATGGCATATCCAACAGACTTAAATCCAACAATAAAAACAGACTGGTCAAACAATACACTAGTAGAAGATACACACCCTAATGAACATAATTATGTAGGTAGTGCAGTAGAAGCATTAAAAGCAAAAGTAGGTATTGATGGTTCAGGTGTGACTACTACCGTTGACTATAAACTGTCTACGGTATCAGGTGGTGCTAAAGCAGTATCAAATACAAGTGGTACTTCAACAAACCAGACACTTGTAACCCCTATTCTTGGGACTCCACAGTCAGGTACTCTCACAAACTGTACAGGGCTTCCTCTTTCAACAGGTGTCACAGGAAACCTACCAGTGGCAAACCTAAACGGGGGAACAGGTGCAACAGCTTCTACATTTTGGAGAGGTGACGGTACATGGGGTGCTCCTCAAACTGGTTCAGTGTCAGTAACACAAGTTCCTAGACCTGTCTTAATTGCAAGTGGTATCGGAACATTGTCAATCTCAACGACTACAGTTATGCACTTAGGAGCTATTGAGTTTAACCAGACTATTACAGTAAACAAACTAACATTCGGAATTGGTGGGTTTTCAAGTTCAGGTACAATGAAAGTAGGAATCTACTCATATGACGGTACTTCAAAGCTCCTAGATGCAACAAGTTCAACAATTAGTGGAACAGGTATCCAAACAATTAACTTAGGTGCTCCTGTGGTAATTGCATCAGGTCAATATTATATCGCCATGGTTCCAGTATCAGGAAGTTTCAGCCCACAAGTATTCCAAACAGATAACACTTCAGAATCACTATTCAGTGCAGTATCAGGAAAGCCTACACTTGTAGGAACACTCACAGTTAGTTCAGGAACTTTACCAACAACCATAACTCCAAGTGCTATAACGTCAGCAGATGATAGAACACTAGCTGTACGATACGATAACTAATATGACACCAGAACAACAGAAACAATTGAATGACTTGCAGAATGAAGTAAATCAGTTACGAGAAATGTTGAATGTTATTGGTATGCCATATGAATTAAAAGAATTGATAAGAAACGAAGTAATCAAGAATGAAGATTCTACACAAGAATTGACAGAGGTATACAACGTAGTCGCAGGCTCAGTGACAGCACCAAAAGCATTTACTGGAGCATTAGTATTAAAATGGAAAGGTAAAGAATATATAGTGCCATATCTATGAAAATATTTAACAACAATATCACACAGTACAATATAGGAGATACACAGGGAACTTTGTACAATACATTCAACTGCGATTTGACCTATAACAAGGGGAAAATGAGTATTGCTTCGAGAACAATATTTACTCCAACAGCTCTTACGCCATTAGACGGAACACCAGTAGGATTTAAATACTTTGATAACAAGTGGTTTACAATTGCAGGCACAAAAGTATATAAGAACTCTGGTAGTCCTGTAGCTAACTTTGTAGAAGAAACTACTGGAACTCCACCAACAAACTGTAGTTCTGATTATTCAGACCTAGAAGTGTTTAGTGCTTCGGCAGGTGACGTATTACTTGTATCTTCAGTTGATGCATTATATTCACGTTCAACTGATGCAGTAGGTACAGGGTTTACTTTAAGGAGAACCTTCTCTGGTGGCTCTGGGCAAAACCACCCTATTTGTGTGTACAACAACAGAGCATATTGGTTAGATATTGACTCTAAGATTTATTCAACAGACAATACCTTCACAAACGCAACCTCTGGTACATATACAATGTCACTCCCAAACGAATACAAAGTTCTATGGATGAGAGCATTTTCTAACGGTATCCATATTGGTACTATTCATAGATACGGTGGTGATGGATTGGTATTTGAATGGGATGGTGTTACAGTAAACAAGTGGAATAGAGCTTACAAAGTATTTGCACAAGGAGCACTAGCAGGTTTTGTGTCACAAGATATTCCATATGTAGTTAACTCAAACGCAGAGCTCTTACAGTTTACTGGTTCAGGGTTTAAGGTAATTGCAAGACTTCCAACAAGAAGAAACAAACTATTTAAAGCAAACGAGATAAGTACAAACACAAGATTTATACACCCTAATGGACTTTGTGAGATTGATGGGTATATGTCTATGCTTATTAATAATCAGGACAACAACACAACTACTGTAGAATATCAGGACAACATACATTCTGGTATATGGGAGTATGATGATGTTAGTTTGTACCATAAACACTCATTGTCTTATAGAACAAGACCAGATTCAGGTGGCTCAATTACAGACTATGGGCAAATATCAATAGCAAGAGCTGGAGGGCTTGCAGAAACACCAGACTTATATGGAACATCAGAAGTATTAAAAGGAAACTTCCTAGCAGGTGCAGAATATTACACAGATGCTACAACAACAGCACATGGAATATGGACTGATTCATTTTATGATGAAGTAGAGAAGTGTGGTTTTTTTGTAACTTCACAAATACGAGCAAGTAATATTGAAGAGATGTTTAATTACATCACAACTCTATTTGTTCCTACACAAGGATTTAATTTTGTGGTAAAATATCGTACAGAACGTGCAGAACATGTTGATTTTACAATAACATGGACATCTACAGATACATTTACAACTACACAAACTGGTCTTGCAAAAGGAAACGAAGTAACAATAACTAGGGGTAAGGGAAGTGGGCGTATTGCACATATCTCTGCTATCAGTGAAAATGCTGGAACATACACAGTCACACTTGATGAACAAATCACAGGTGTATCAGGTACAGCAAAAGCACGAAAAGAGAATTGGATAAAAGTAAACTCAATCAATACAGTTACAAACAAGTTCCAAAAAGATGCAGTTAATCAACCAGATACACTAATCGAGATAAAGGTGGCTATGCTCGGAACTGGTGATACAACAGTAGATGAAATTATTTTAGATAACGTAAAAAATCAGTAATATGAACGAAACAATAAACAAAGCCACAGGTGAAACAATAAAATACAATCGTATAGGAGGTACGCAAGATAATCCTATATATTTTAACGACCCACTTCCAGCGCCAACAAATCAACCTGCAAATATTACAGGGGATTCGCTTGCACCAGCTCAAAGAATAAATGTTCCTACACCTAATACAAATACAAATGCAGGTGCAATTATTGCTTCCACTACACAAGGGGCATTAAGTGATATAGAAAAGGCTCGACTTGATGCAGAAGCTATAATAAAGGCTTCAGGTAATCAAGGAAATCAGGCACAGCAATTACTTTCTCAAAGAGCAAAAGAACTTTCTACTTCAAGAGGAGATATTGTTACAAATCAAACACAAATAGAAGAGCAAGCAGGACTTGGGGAAGAACAAAAAATACTAGGCGACTTAAATAGACAAATTGCAGACCAGCAAGTACAGTTCAGAGCAGAGCAAGATAGAATAAGAAGTACCCCAATGTCTAAAGGACAGGCACAGCAAGAGATAAACTCTATAGAAGATACCTACGGAAGACGACTTGCAGACTTGGCTATTAGAAAGAGTGCATCTCTTGGAAATATTGAAGCTATTAAGTCAGATGCAGAGCGAAAAACTAAACTACTCCTTGCCCCTATTGATAATGAAATAGAATATCTAAAGACTTTCGGTCAGCAGAACGTAGATAACCTAACAAAGCAGGAGGAAAAGACACTTAACTTGATGATTAAGTCAAGAGAAGAACAAAAGGCTAATGTTAAAGAGCTAGAAAAAGCTAAAGCAGACATGATAACAGAGCTTGCACAAAATGGTGGAGGTAAATCTGATTTTATTAGGCAAATTAACGAAGCTACTACTATATCAGATGTATATAATCTAGGTGCAAAGAGTGGATTTGTAGGCTCACTTGATAGAACTCTCAAACTTGCTCAAATTAGTAAGGCACAGGCAGATGCACAAAAAGCAAGAGCAGAAGCATTAGATAAAGACAGTATTACTTTAAGTGAAGTACAATTAAAAAATGTAGATAACAGTCCACAAGGTAAGGCACTAAAGGCTTTAGCAGATATGAAGATTAAGCAAGATAGATATAAGAGTCTTGTAGAAGTATTTGGATTTGAAGCAGTTGGAGAAAATAAATCAGCTATTGATAGAGCCTATGCAGATTTTAAAATTGCATATAAGGAGGCGGCGAATTTGGGAGCTTTGACTGGACCAGATGTAGGATTGATTGAGGAAGCAGTAAAACCAGCTTCAGGAATTGAAAACTATTTCACTTATGTAACGAGTGGAGGGCAAAGAGGAATTGTGGACACTTTACAAAAAGCAACCACAAATGCAAAAAAAGAAGCTCTTACAAATTACAAGAATCTAACTGCAAGAAATCCTATATATTCACAATCCGAATATGTAAAAACATTTATTGACCCTTTTTCTACTCCATTAGAATCTCTGTCAAAAGATGGTCTAACTAAGTTGCAAAAAGGAGAGATTATTAAAACACCAGAAGGTGTATATTTAGAGTCACTAGGTAATGGTAACTTTTCACAAATATAATATGGCAAAACAAATAATCACAGCAGAACAATTATCAAACTTCTACGGAGATAAACTTGGCAGTCAAGTTACACAAGAAACTATTACTACGCCAGTCGCTAAACCGTCAAGGATAGAAAAAACAAAAGAGATTCTATCTAGCAAACAAAACCCTTTAAGTAAAGGTCTACAGACTGTTGGACAAGGTGCAGGGTTTATAAATGATATGGTAGGTAAAGTAGTAGAAACAGCAGGTAAAGTAGTATCTCCAATAGCAAATCTAATCCCTGGAATAAAACAGTTTAAAAAAGTTGGTGAAAAAGCTACTGAAGCTGTAATGCAGTCGCAAGGGGCACAGGATATTATGGCTTCATATCAAGACTGGAAGCAAAAGAACCCAGAAGCATCTGCTAACTTGGAATCAGTAGTTAATATTGCTTCACTTATTCCTATTGGAAAAGGTACAAGTATTGCAGGAAAGGAAGCTGTAAAGGCAGGTTCAAAAGCGTTAGAGGTTGCAGGTAAGGGAGCAAAGGTTGTGCAACAAAATCTACCTGATAGTGCCACCATAATGAATAGGGTGTCGAGATTAAATCCAACAGAGTTTAATAAGTTTAAAGAGATGTCTGGGGTTACTCCAGGAGAATACCTAACAAAGACAGGAAACTTTGGGTCGCCAGAAAAAATAATTGCAAAAGAAGCAGATAAGTTTGCTAAGTCCGTGGCTACTGTAGACCAAGAAATTGGAAAGTTACCAGGATTATATAAAAATGGTGCAGTTGATGACGCGTTGAACGGTTTGCTACAAAGAGCAGAAAGTGAATCAGGTGCAAACGTAAAAGCACCATATCTTAGTGAGGTTAAAGAACTTGTACAAAAACATTCTACGGACGGTCTTACAATGGAGGAAATCAATAGAGTTAAAAGACTATATGAAAAGAACGTAAAATTGGGGTATAACAAGCTCACTAATAGCGAGAAAGTTGCACAATCTACTAACATAGATAACGCTTTGAGAGAATGGCAATTTGATACAGCAAAGAAACTAGGATTTTCAAATCTCGATGAATTGAATAAACAAACTCAATTATCACGTTTTATTGTAGATACACTTGGAGACCAAGTCGTAGGTAAAAGTGGATTAAATGGAATCAATTTAACAGATTGGATTGTACTTTCAAATGGAAGCCCACAAGCAGTATCAGGGTTCTTGACTAAAAAGTTCTTCTCTAATAAATCAGTCCAGGCAAAAATTGCAGAGTTTATAAATAAAAATAAAACTGAAGAAATTATCACACCAAAAGTTTCTCAAACTACAGAAAACGTATTCAGACAAAAATCTCCTAAAGGATTACTTCAATTGCCTGAAAGCACAACAGGTGTTCGTTCTTCTAAAGGTTCAGGAGTTCCAATAAAAATAACACCTACAGATTCAAATATGGAGATAATTTCAAAACAAGGAATCACTCCATCCATGAAAAAATCGCAACCACAATCAAAAAAATCAACAATTCCATTTAACATAAGTGTACCAGATACAAAATTATTGCCAAGTGGAAATGGGAAAAAGTTTGTAGGTTCAGGTGCGACCATGTATCTACCTAAGTCGATAGTAAAGGATAAATTGGGGATTACCGAGCTCGAAAATGCAACTATTAGAGTCACTAAAATAAATCCTAAAACGGGTGATGTTTATATCAAGGATTTAAAGACTGGTAAGACGGCAATTATACCAAACATAAAGAAAAAGTAAGTATGCAAGACAAAAACCTCAAAAAATTAGAAAAACTCGCACACTTAACTACGGACAGTGAGGTTGTATTACTTGAAAGTATTGAAGAAGTAGACACAAAGGTAGAAACTCTATCAGAAACTACAGGTACGATACTTAATCAATTAGAAACTATCAAACAAAGTATTCAAGCTATAGAGATACCTATACCTAAAGACTATGCAGAATCATTTGCAGAACTAAAGACAAAAGTTGAGGAAGAACAAGACATAACAGTAACATTAAATATAATCTAAATGAAGAAGCTCAACATCAAAGTAGATATAAAAGCAGAAGAATTGAGAAAAAAGCTCAATATTAAAAATGGTGTTGACGGAAAAAACGGCAAAGACGGCAAAGATGCCGTGGTGGATACTGAAAAGATAGCCCTAGAATCGGCTACAATCGCCGTAGAGCGTATTAAACCTACGATACCTACTATTGAACAGATAGAGCAAGATATACCAAAATTAGGCAAACCAATTAGAGATAGCCTTGAACTTTTACAAGATGATGAACGTCTTACAAAAGAAGCTATTGCAGGTCTTGAAGATTATGATGAGGTTGCAAAGCTAGCAAGAGAGCCTAAGGTAGTAAAACAAACTATTGCAGGAGGTGGAGGTGCTAGGCAATTTACAGCGTTGACAGATGTACCTAATTCTTACATAGGTCAGGCAGGTAAGTTTCCTAAAGTAAATGATGCAGAAAATGGGCTAGAGTTTGTAGACGTATCATCAGGTGGAACACCAGCAGGTTCTAACGGAGAACTACAGTCTAATAACTCAGGAGAGTTTGGTGCACTTCCAGATTCTTTTGTAGATGCCACTAACAAACGACTTGGACTTCAAGTATCAACTCCTCAATCGCCCTTACACGTTGCATCAGTTTTAGGAACAGGTATCGCAGACGTAACAGCTGGTTCAGCTTCTCTAGTTACAGAAACTATCTATCCAGCACCA
>Ga0075464_10000494_pt1 | contig 17339 bp, 17 predicted proteins | sample DEB19_08_DNA_5_FD_75068 | JGI IMG/M metagenome (GOLD analysis project Ga0075464, IMG submission 75068) | Aqueous microbial communities from the Delaware River and Bay under freshwater to marine salinity gradient to study organic matter... | ecosystem: Environmental > Aquatic > Marine > Coastal ...
GCCTCGCTCTCTTAGTCACCTGGAGAATCTTTCAAAAAAATCTAGGCTACTTTAGTCATATCCCGGGAACAGTAGTTGCAATGGCTATAGCCACCGTTCTCACTAGTGCACTGAATCTTCCTGTAGATACGATTGGCAGCCGCTTTGGTGGCATTCCATCAGGCTTACCTAGTTTTGAATGGATTCCGATTAGCTGGAGTACCGCGCAATTTGTAATTGCCCCTGCTATTACTCTGGCCTTGCTGGGGGCTATTGAGTCGCTTTTATGTGCCCGTGTTGCCGATGGATTAATTCATGATCGCCATGATTCCAATCAAGAGCTCATGGCCCAGGGTTTTGCAAATCTGGTCACGCCATTTTTTGGCGGCATGCCAGCTACTGGCACAATTGCAAGAACGGTCACCAGCATACAAAGTGGTGCTGGGACACCCATTGCAGGCGTGGTGCACTCCCTAACATTGCTCGTGATTATTTTGTTTGGGGCACCGCTGGCTAAAAATATTCCCTTAGCTAGCCTTGCCGCCATCCTCATGTTTGTTGCTTGGAATATGGGTGAGTGGAAAAAGTTTTTAGACCTCAAACAATTCCGCCTACCTTATCGCATGACTATGTTGAGTGTATTTTTTCTCACGATCATTCTTGATCTAACTGTTGCCATACAGGTAGGTTTGCTTTTGGCATTTATTACTTTCATTTACCGCATCTCGAGCCTGTCGCGCTATGAGCCAGTAAGTACAATTGATTTTCCAGACTTACTGCAGCATCAAGGACAAATTGCCGCTTTCAGGATATATGGTGCAATCTTTTTTGGCGCAGTCAAAATGCTAGAGAGCATTGAAAATGAGTTGCCATCCAAGGCCTTATTACTCGATCTAAAGAATGTCATCTATGTTGATGTCTCTGGCATGGATGCCATCCTTGAGCTTGAACAGGCCTGCAAAGCAAAAGGTATCAAACTGATTATTTGTGGGCTGGCGCACCAACCATATGAGATGGCGGTACGCGGCGGGCTATTCGAGAGGTCGTCAAATGATTTTATTTACTCAGACCTGCGACATGGCATTGCCGCTGCCATTAGCCAAGTACATTAACTAATACAGAAGCCGCCCTTTAGCAAAGCTTCAGGCAAATACCAGGCACGATAGAGTCCAAACATCCCGGCTGAGAACAAGAGGCCGGCAGCAATATAGCGCACCCAAACATATTGCCCAAGCTGAGTCAGAGCTGCTGAAAATTTAGAGATCAATAAGAGGTTGGGCAAAGTACCCAGTCCGAACGCCAGCATGAGTGCTGCCCCAGTCCAAACATCCCCCGATAAAAAAGCGAGTGGTAGAACGCTGTATACCAAACCACAGGGAACCAAGCCCCACAACATGCCACTAAACCAGCGAGATGAGTGACCAGCAAAGCGTCCTAAATATTTAGCCCAATACGTGGCCATGCGTGCGCCAAGCCACCTACCCACCAACAAAGGGCTTTTGGAGCCCTGACGTAGTAAACGAAGCCCCATGAGGATCAAAATCAAGGAGGTAAAGGCAAACAATGGGCGCTGAATGGGGATAATGTTCTGCTGCCATACAACTACACCAACCCACGCGGCAATCGCCCCAAGCAAAATATAAGTCGTTAAGCGACCTAAGTGCATGATTAATTGTAGATAAAACAGTTGAGACCTGCTCTGCAATGGCGCGTAAGTTGCTCCGTGACCATCCCCTTGGCGCTCAATCGCTGCAGCAATGCCGCCGCACATTAAGGCGCAATGCCACCCACTCACCAGAGCACCTAAAAACACGGCTAGCAACAGACTAGTAGTTAACATCTACTACTCCACCATGAGGGAGGAAAATATGAGAATTTCGCATAATCCTAGTAGAATAAACCGGTCTGATAACTAGATCCAATATGAATTACAACAGCTCGGATGCCCCAAGTAGTAAATGCTCAGTATGTGTGCTGGGTCAGTTTTGCTTGCCGGTTGGCATCAGCCCTACCGATATCGCTAAGATCGACACCCTCGTTAAAGAGCGCGTCCACTTACAAAAAGGTGAAAGCCTCTACCGCCATGGCGAACCCTTAAGTGCGGTGTACAGCGTCCGCTTTGGAACCCTCAAAACTGAATACTGCCTCGAAGACGGTCGTCAACAAGTCATTGGCTTCCATTTGCCCGGTGAGATTTTAGGGCTTGATGGAATTGGCGATGGCCACTATCAATCTGAAGCGATTGCTCTCGAAGAGAGTGAAGTCTGCATTATTCGTTACGAAGCATTTGAGGATTTGGCACGTCAGATCCCAGTACTTCAAAAACAATTCCTCCGTATTATGAGTCGCGAACTGACTCAGGACCAACGTCACCTACTCTCTCTTGGAAGTCTGCGCGCAGAAGAGCGTTTAGCGACCTTCTTACTCAATCTATCCCAACGTCTCGCTGCTCGAGGCTATCTCAATAATGAATTTGACTTACGTATGAGTCGGGTAGAGATTGGCAGCTACTTGGGCATTCAAATTGAGACGGTCAGCCGCATGCTATCCCGTTTTGCAGAATCTGGACTGATTCAAATTAAGCAGCGCCATATTAAGTTGATTGATATGAATGGCCTATATGAATTGGCTGGCACCCCCAATCCAGAACACACCACCCAAATCAAACAAAACTGCATCTAAGCGGTCAACTGAGGGCCGACTTTAGATCAGGCCACCGTCAGGACCCTGGTCTCCATCAGCATCAATTCCCGGAAGAATATACGCGGTTAAAGCGCTGGAGAATGAGCAAAAGATCCAAATAACAAAGAATCCTATGGTGTAGATGCCTTCATCTGAAATGTTGGGGTGATACCCAAAAAATAAGAGTTCAGATGGATGAATGATGCTAAAAAGCAGGCCCTCTGCCAGAATTGAAACCAAAAAAGATGGCCACATGATCCAGATGAATAGGCGGTACTTCATTTGCGATCCTGCTCCACTTTAAGCTGTTCTACTTTTAATCCACGCTTCACCACACCATCGCGCACGGGTTTATCGGCATACAGATTGATAGCGAGATAAATCGTGATCATGCAGCCGATTGCAGCAACGGCAGGCCCACTAATCAGCAGCCATGGCCACATTTGTTTGTACCAAGGTTTGTTTGTTTGTAGTTCTGACATATTCATCCTCTTTATCTCTTGCTATATAACTTAGCGGGGAATAATAAAACTGGATTTTTCTTCACGAGTTCTGGTGATCATTTTATCTCCAGATATCTCCTGAGCAATCACATCAAAATGAATTGGATAATTACCCGACTCATTTACACCAACTGCAGTATTTACTTTAATAGGAATGAGTAAATTACTTGCTGGGCCAACCTTAATTTCAGTCACCAGCTGACCCTGAGAATTGAGAATTTTTAAATCCGCTAAACCAGTTGCCTTAACCTGCACATTCATATTGTTTTCAGAGGCATTCATAATCTGAATGCGGTAGATATTTTCAATGCGTACGCCGTCTACCTCGCGAGCCAGAGCGCCACGATCTCGCATCACATCTACGCGCAAAGGATTGCGCGTTGCTAGGGATATCAAGAATGCAGCGGTCAGAACTGTAATAAAAGCGCTATATATCAAGACCCGGGGACGCAAGATATGACGTATTGCACTTTGATTAGTCTCTTTATCCTCAATAGCCCGTTCAGTCGTATAACGAATCAACCCTTTGGGATAATCAACCTTCTCCATCACCTGATCGCAAGCATCGATACAAGCGCCACAACCAATGCACATATATTGAAGGCCATCTCGAATATCAATGCCCGTTGGGCAGACTTGGACGCAGATACTGCAATCAACACAATCGCCCAAGCCAAGAGTTGCATGATCAATTGACTTGCTACGACTGCCCCTAGGCTCGCCGCGAACTTTGTCATAGGTAACCAAGAAGGTATCTTTATCGACCATCACACTTTGGAAGCGTGCGTACGGACACATATATTTACATACCTGTTCACGCATGAATCCCGCGTTACCCCAAGTTGCAAAGCTATAAAAACACAGCCAAAAGGTTTGCCACGGGCCAAGTGCTAAATGCAAGATGGCAGCGCTGAGAGTTTCGATAGGGGTGAAGTAGCCAATGAAAGTAAAGCCGGTCCAAAATGCAATCAAGAGCCATAAAAAATGCTTAGTGGTTTTCAGGCGCCATTTATGGATGCTCCAAGGCCACTCCTCGCCATCTAAGCGAATCCTTGCAAATCGGTCACCCTCAACCTTGCGCTCAATCCACATGAAGATTTCGGTATAGACCGTCTGTGGACAGGCGTAGCCACAAAACAAACGACCGGCAACCGCAGTAAATAGGAAAAGTGCCAGCGCAGAAAGAATCAGCAGGAGCGTGAGGTAGATTACATCCTGTGGCCATAACACCAAGCCAAAGATGTAAAACTTACGCTGAATTAAATCAAAAAGAACTGCTTGACGACCATTCCAACTAATCCAAGGCAGGCCGTAAAAAAGCAGCTGTGTGGCGATTACCAGAATATAACGCCAACGGGCAAAAAGCCCAGTTACAGAACGAGGGTAAATCTTTCGCCGGATCTCATAAAGAGATTCCTCGATGACGTCTATGGGAATAGGCTTCCCAACCGGCGATTGATTTGACACTACTTACTTTGCTGTAGTTGTCTTGTTATTTGATAAACCCCAAACATAGGCAGTCAAGAGATGAATTTTCTCAGGACTGAGTACTTTGTCTTGAGAAGGCATCATTGCCATGCGACCCTTAGTGAGAGTCTCAATAATCACTGCCTCTGATCCGCCATACAACCAAGTCTTGTCAGTTAAATTTGGTGCGCCTAAGGCAATATTGCCCTTACCTTCTGCGCCGTGACAAGCTACACAATTGGCTTTAAATACCTCTGCACCACGTGATGCCTTCAGGTCATCCACCGGCAAACCAGAGAGACTGCGAACATAATTTGTGACATCAACAATCTGCTTGCTATCTAACTGCGGGAATGGAGGCATTACTCCGTTACGTCCATTGATTAGCGTTGTCTTGATATTCTCAGGTGAGCCACCATAGAGCCAGTCGCCATCAGTCAAATTCGGGAAGCCTTTAGAGCCGCCAGCATCTGATCCATGGCACTGAGCGCAGGAGTTCAAAAACAAGCGCTGACCCATTTCACGCGCCTTTGGATCGGCGGCAACTTGCTGTACATCCATCTTGACGTATTTAGCGTAGACAGGCTTCAGCTCGTCATTGGCGTTTGTCATAGAACTCATTAACGCACCATCAGTGCTGTAACCCAAGATGCCTGGGTAAGAGCCTAATCCTGGATAAAGAACTAAATAGACCAAGCTAAAGATGCAAGAGAGTAAGAACATCCACATCCACCAACGTGGCAATGGATTATTCAACTCGCGCAAATCGCCATCCCAAACATGACCAGTATCCGTCACTTGACCATCTGGACCAAGAATGACCTTTGTCTTGCGAACAGAAGATAGAAGCCAGATGCACCAAAAAATACCGACTAATGAAACGAGTGCGATGTAAATACTCCAACCGCTGCTAAAAAAGTCACTCATGATTTGTCCTTACTAAATTCATCTGGAAGATCAAATGGAAGTTCAGCTGATTCCTGATTAGCCTTCTTCCTGCTAGGAGACCAAGCCCACCATACAATTCCAACAAAAAAGAAAAGTCCAATGACTGTTGAAAATGCAGAGAGGTAAGGTGTAATAAGTTCCATTTGATTTGTATCGTTTTAATTAATTACTTCGCCACAACTTCATCAACGGTGATATACCGACGTGAAATACCTAAGCCCTGGAGATAAGCGACTAATGCATCCATTTCAGTCTTACCTTCCAATTCCTTGGGAGCGTTGGCAATATCCTCATCGGAATAAGGTACGCCCAAACGACGCATAGCAACCATATGGGACTGAATGGAGGATGCATCAGCGGCATTTTTCTGCAACCAAGGGTATCCAGGCATATTAGACTCAGGCACAACATCGCGCGGATTGTTAAGGTGAATCTGGTGCCAAGCATCAGAGTACCGACCACCTACACGAGCCAAATCTGGACCGGTACGCTTACTACCCCACAAGAATGGATGGTCATATACAGACTCACCAGCAAGGGAATAAGGGCCGTAACGCTCGACTTCTGAACGCAAAGTTCGGATCTGCTGAGAATGGCAACCAACACAACCTTCGCGTTGATATACATCTCGGCCGGCCAAACGTAATGCTGTGTATGGCACTACCCCAGGACTCGGCTCAGTTGTGGTGTGCTGAAAAAACAGCGGAACAATTTGAACCAACCCAGCAATTGAAACCACTACGATCGTGGCAATAATTAACCAGCCAACGTTCTTCTCAAGTGTTCCATGGGAAAAGAATTTATTTTCACTAGACATTTTCTTCTCCTCTTAGTGATTGTTGTTTGCCAAAGGAATTGGCGCATTAATAAAGGTTTTGCCTTGCACAGTCTTGAAGACGTTGTAGGCCATCAAGAACATACCGCTTAAGTAGCAGATGCCACCTAATAAACGAATGACATAGAAAGGATAAGTTGCTTTAACAGATTCAACAAAGCTATAAGTCAAAGTACCGTCAGGCTCGAAAGCTCTCCACATCAAACCTTGCATTACCCCAGCAATCCACATTGCAGCGATATAAATCACCACGCCGATCGTTGCGATCCAGAAATGCACTTCGATCAACCTGGTGCTGTACATATCACGTTGACCAACTAAACGTGGAATGAGGTAGTACAAAGATCCGATCGTAATCATGGCAACCCAACCGAGGGCGCCTGAGTGTACGTGGCCGATCGTCCAGTCCGTGTAATGAGATAAGCTATTTACAGTCTTAATCGACATCATTGAACCTTCAAACGTAGACATACCGTAGAAAGACAATGCAACAACCAAGAATTTCAAGATTGGATCACTACGCAATTTATGCCATGCGCCAGATAAAGTCATGATGCCGTTGATCATGCCACCCCAAGATGGGGCCAATAAAATCAAAGAAAACACCATGCCTAATGATTGAGTCCAATCAGGCAATGAAGTATGTTGCAGATGATGAGGACCTGCCCACATATAAGTAAAGTTCAAAGCCCAAAAGTGAACAATGGACAAGCGATATGAATAAATTGGGCGCTCTGCTTGCTTAGGAATGAAGTAGTACATCATGCCCAAGAAGCTGGTGGTCAAGAAGAAGCCCACCGCATTGTGCCCGTACCACCACTGCACCATCGCATCTTGCACGCCCGAATAAGCAGAATAAGACTTCCACAAGCTTGCTGGCATTTCCAAGTTATTAAAGATATGGAGAATGGCGATAGTGAGAATATAAGCACCAAAAAACCAATTCGAAACATAAATATGCTTCGTTTTGCGTTTCATGATGGTGCCAAAGAACACCACTGCATATGCAACCCAAACCAAAGTAATCAAGATATCAATTGGCCACTCTAACTCCGCATACTCTTTAGAAGTGCTGATACCTAGTGGTAATGTCACGGCAGCCAAAACGATGACAGCCTGCCAACCCCAGAAAGTGAATGCGGCTAACTTGTCACAAAAGAGTCTTGCCTGACAGGTGCGTTGCACGATGTAGTAAGACGTAGCAAACAGAGCTGAGCCACCAAAGGCAAAAATCACCGCATTAGTATGTAGTGGACGCAAGCGACCATAACTTAACCAAGGAATGTTGAAAGTGATTTCAGGCCAAATGAGCTGCGCAGCGAGGATAACCCCCACCAACATGCCCACAATTCCCCAAAGCACCGTAACAATGGCAAATTGGCTGACTACCTTGTAATTAAAGGTATCTTGATTATTCCCCACGGTAAGTCCCATGGTTTCTCCTTTTTGTGTGACCAAACAGCGACATAATTCAAATAGACTGAAGCCATTATCAAAGTAAGGCCTATGTGGTGTTTTGATCTATATCAAAAAGGGTGCGTTCATTTACGCTTTTTATTGACTCTTTTTTTCACAAATGTCTTTATATTTATGAAATATAAGGTTATTTATGAGAGTGTTCACTAACATTTTTAGATTTTGGTGTATCGTCGTCCATCAAAATCGCCTCACCTGGCCCCTCCAAATCATCAAACTGACCCGCCTTCACAGACCAGTAGAAAATCCAGGCCAAAAGGCCGATTAGTAGCAGGGAAATTGGGATTAAAAGAAATAAGCTTTCCATGTCTCTACTCTAGGCCTTTCTGAGGCGCCAAGCGTTTAATGTGACCGCAAGGGATGAAAGGGACATGCCAATACCTGCAACCCAGGGATTTACCCAGCCCATCATGGCTGCCGGAATGGCGAGTAAGTTATAGACCAGCGCCCAAATGAGGTTTTCTTTAATAATCAACTGAGTTTTATCCGCCAACAACAGGGATTTAGCCAAGGGAGCCAATGAGCTTGCAGTCAAAATTGCATCTGCACCAGCCGTTGCGAGAGGAGCCCCTGCTCCCACTGCAATCGAGATATCCGCTCTTGCCAATAAAGGGGCGTCGTTAATGCCGTCACCAATCGCCCAAACAAAATGACCTTCTTTTTGTAAGCGCTCGATGTAGTGGTATTTATCTTCCGGCGAACAAGCGCCTTGAAAACTATTAATACCCACTTCATGCGCCCACCAAGCGACCGTTGCAGGATCATCTCCGGAAACCAAATGCACCGCGATCTTGCGAGATTTTGCAGCGGCTAGCAATGTCTCCAGCCCTGCCCTAGGCGTATCCAAGAAAATAAAACTCGCAATGAGACCCTTGTCATCTGCCAAATGTACTTGCCCATATTGACCCTCTTGCGCAATCTTTTGAGCACCTACCCAAGTGGCACTTCCCAGTCGATAAACCCCAGAGCTAAGACCTCTACCCAATTGATTGGTGATGGGATTCGATAAGGTAGCGAGCGAGAGATTGTCAGCTTCAGCAGCGCGCAATAAAGACAGCGCCAAAGGATGTTTCTGTCCCGCCTCCATTGACGCGGCAAGACTAAGCGCATCTGCTCGAGAAAATTCTGAGCGGGCAATCACCACTTCTTTTAATTCTGGTTGACCCATCGTGAGAGTACCTGTTTTATCAAGTACTAAGTCGGTTGCCTTGACCAACCCTTCGAGCACATGACCTCGCACAATGAGTAAGCCCAGCTTTGTTACTGCCCCTTGAGCCGCCGCCATCGCTGTTGGGACCGCTAGAGACAAAGCGCAGGGGCAACTAGCAACTAACACTGAAACAAGCACTGTCCACGCTCTACTGGAATCAACATACATCCAAATAGCTGATGACAGAAAAGCACTCAACAATAAAAACCCTACAAAATATCCAGCCCACTTCTCTGCGAGACTGACCATCAGGGGCTTAGCTTGCAACGCTTGATCCAGTAAAGAGGCGATACCAGCGATACGCGTAGATTGTCCAACCGCATCGATTCTCATGAGTAATGGATTGAGAATGTTGTGTGTGCCCGCATAAACCCGATCACCAATTTTTTTATCAATGGGTTTTGATTCACCCGTCAACAACGATTCATCGAGGGCGCTCTCATATTCGATCAAGACACCGTCAGCTGGAACTATATCTCCAGGCGATATGCGCAGGACCTCGCCTGGATTGCAATTGACTACTGGAACAATTTCTACTTGCTGTGACGATGGATAATTTGGCACGCGCTCGCAGGTTGCAGGCAATTGCTTTGCTAAAGCCTCCGCACCACCCTGAGCATCTTGTCGAGCAAGCAATTCTACATATCGTGCCGCCAAAATAAATGCGACAAACATAGTGATAGAGTCGAAGTAACCTTGCCCGGAACCTGTAGCTAAATTTACCGTACCCGCAAAGAATGCCAGCGCCAGCGCCAAAGCGATTGGCACATCCATTCCCAGCATATGCGTCTGACGGAATGAGGCAACACTACGCCATGCTGCCTGAAATATCGGCCCAGCTGAATACACCATTACGGGTACCGTTAAGACCCAACTCGTCCAACCCAAGAGCAAGTCATACTCCGCAGTAATATCGCTATCACCTATATATGATGGCCATGCATACATCATGATCTGCATCATGCCCAGCATAGCAACGCCAAGTCTTGTCAGCAATTGGCGTCGTTCTTTTTTTGATTTTTCAATGGACAGAGAAGGCTCGAAAGGCCAAGCCTCGTACCCAATTCGTTCCACTTCAAAGAGTAGACGCGCCAGGCTAGTTTGCTCAGGCGAAAAATCTACCTTTACTTTTTGACTCACGTAATTAATTTGCACATCTTTAACGCCAGGTATGCGGCGTAAGTGCTGCTCACACAACCACACGCAAGCTGCACAGCGAATCTTCTCAAGTCGCAATGTGGTTTCTAGATTTCCCTCTTCGCCACTAGGACGTGTGTAGCGCCCAAGTAGAGATGGATCATCATAGGGTACAAGACTTTCCGGAATTTCATTCGAAGCAAGATAGGCGGCAGGTTTATCACTTGACTGCGCACGACGCGCATAGAACACCTCAAGACCTTCACCATGAATCGTTTGTGCGATTGCCATGCAGCCAGCACAACAAAATTTTCGAGGGATGCTGCCTAACTCAAGCTCATAAGAATCCCCGGGAAGAATAAAACTCCCGCAGTGGTAGCAACTATTATTGGGCGAGTTGGAGTTCATCGTTCGTTATTGATTGCGTACTGGAGACTTACTCATCCAACCGCTGCGGCGCTCATAGATCACAAAAAAGACGCCCCAGATAACCACTGCAGCATATGCCCACACCCACGAAATTTGAGAGGCACGTGAACCCGTGAGATCGAGGACAAAACCAAAAATGGCGGGTCCTAGTAAACCACCTCCAAAGCCCATTAAAGAATGCAGACCCATTGCTGCGCCTTTAATATTTTCTTGGGCACTCACCACCAAACCAGCAGTCAAGGTAGCTGAATCAGCCATGATAAACATCGTATGTCCTACCGCTAAAGCGATAATGAGCCACCAAGACTGTCCTGTCGCTAAGGCTAGCGAAACTCCAAATACTGCGCTAGAGAGCATGACAAAACAAATCCATCTTTGACGGCCAATCTTTATGGCGATTTCATTTCCGAGAATGGATGAGGGAACGCCAAAGAAATTAATTACACCTGCAAGCGTAGTAGCAGTTAATAAAAATGGTTCACCTGAAGCCAGCGCACAAAAACCAAAAAAGGCGACGATCCAACTACGAGATGCAAACAGTTCAATAGAGTGAGCGGTATAACCAAAAATAAATCCAGATGCAGTTTTGTCTTGCAAAACCAAGCGCCATTTATCTACTGGAAAAATATCATGCAATCGGATCTGAATAGGGCCGTGCCATTTCTCATGAGCGAGTGCAGGAATAAACAGCAGCACAATTAAGAAGGCAGTAAATGGGCCCAAAGCGATGAGTCCAAAAACATATCGCCAGCCTAGCGCATTTAATATCCACCCCGAGCATAAATACGAAAAGCCCGTGCCAATTCCAAAAAACGCAGTATAAAAAGCAATATGCCTTGTGAGCTCACCCGTCTTAATTCGATCAGAAAGAATCTTGAGGCCTGGCATATAGGTGCCCGCCAACCCCGCACCATTAAGCGCCATAAATATCAGGGCAGTCCAGAAGTTATAGGCAAAGAGCCCCATCCCGAGTAAACCGCAAGTAGCTGAGAGTCCACCAACAAGATAGACCTTTTTTGCATCAAGACGATCTGTTAATGCGGTTGCCAAAGGAACCATCAGCATGTAGCCGAAGAAAAATGCGCTGGCGATTAAGCCCGACTGCAAATTACTGAGCTGCCATTCATCTTGTAAGGTGGTTAACACCACGGCATAGCAAGCAAAACCCAGAAGTGCACAGGTTTGCGCCATGAGCATGAAGGGGGTGTAACCAGTAGGTTTAAAACGCATAGAGGTTTACTGCTGACTACGATCTGGCGAATCCTGGAAACCATTCGAACGGAAGGTAAGTACCAAAGTATCTCTATAGCCGTGAGGCCCCAATGGCTGAATGGGGGTGGATTCATGAATCATTTTTTCGTCATTCATGAGCAATAAAGACCATGGTTGAGTCAGTGTAAATCTCAAGCCCGCCGAGCCTCCAGCTTCAAAGATACGAGTCTCGCCACCCTTAATGCCAACCCGATTTAATAAGAATACAGCTACAAAATCAACGCCGTCACGATGTGCTCCCTCTGGCGTTGGTCGCCCAATGCCATCGGTCGTATCAATCCGAAATTGATGCGCCTCAACAAACCATGTAGTTACAGGCTTGACCCCATTGAGTGTACGTGCCAGTCCTAGCAAAATAGACTGCCAGGCAGGCTTACTAGTCAACTGAGCCTGTGAAGGCTCGAACCATCTCTCAATGCCGCCATGCAAGGCGTTGTAATCCAACGATTGCCAATGCGCTCTATGAGGAACCATCGTCAATGCGCCATTCTTAATCTCGTAGCTCGCATGGCGTCGGAAGCGATAGCGCCCCCCATCCTTTAAATAGGGATCTCTTGGTAAACCTTCCCAGAACTGATTGAGCTCTAATAGCTCGTTGAGAGGCACTCCAGCAATTTGAGCAACATCTTCTGCCGATACCACGGCAAACCCATTGCCCTGCAGAGTTTGAACTAACTGCTTTACTGGAGTAAGCGTAGGCAAAAGGCTTGAAATAGTCATGGGCTTATTTTATGGTATTGCTAGAAAATACATTCATTAAGACATTAAATTTAAACGGGAGCGCACTTCTCCCACATGACCCTTTAAGTCATACAGCTCTTTCGCATCGAGCATTGAGACCTTAATGTTGCCAACCCGCCGCTCAATATCTTCCAGATCTTTGTAATTCTTGTCTCTTAACTCAGGGTTTAAAGCATTTCTTTCAATCACCTTGAGCTCCTCATATACCTGCGATAGCTTGAGCCGCAACAATAAATTCTTGAAAGCTGGAATATAGGTAAACAGTGGGATCAAGATCACTAACAATGGAATAACAATCTTCGCAAAACGCCCAATCCACACTGCCGTCCAAAAAGGCAGGTGGCGATGAAGAAATGATGGTCCATCCTTCAAGTAAATCTCCGCATCAACATGAGCAGGAAAATCTAAGCCAGAACCAGAGGGAAATTCTCCTGGCTTTTGCAAATAAGAATACGACTTGAGCACGTCATAGGTTTCACTAAGCAATAACGTCACTAATGCCGGACTGACATCATCCTTGCCCACTAAGGTAGCGGTAGCTGCCAATACCCGTATCTCTTGCCTAGGAAGATCATAGGCAATACTCACTACGCCTCGAGGTACTGTAACCTTAGATAGGAATGGAAAAAGATGTACATATGCATCCGCCTGCTCAAAATTCATTAAGCGAATATCGGCAGTTTCATAGAAACTTTTTATTAATGGTGCCTCAGCAGCGCTCACCAAAAATACGGCATCTAACTCACCTTTTTTGAACTTCTCTAAGGCCTGCAGTGGCTTGAGTTTTTCAGCATAAAAATCCTTTTCCCCCAAGCCACTCGCCTCTAGCAACTGGGAGGCCAAGATTAATGTACCACTGCCCTCACTACCAATCGAAACGCGCTTCCCTTTTAGTTGACTCAGCAAGCTCAATCGCGCACCCTCGCCTTTAAAAGCAGACTCTCGATACCAGACCCAAACCGGTTCATAAAAAACGCCGGCAATCGATACGAGATTAGGATATTTTGATGTGTCGGCTATCCCACCCTGCACCATCGCAAAATCAACTCCAGAATTAGGGTCATTGATTAAGGCCAAGTTCTCCCCCGTACCACCCGTAGTCCTCAACTTGAGTGATACGCCCTCCTGGGCAAGCTCGTTTTGCAGCTTTTCCCCAAACTGCTGATAAAGACCGTTTGGAAAGCCAGTTGCCAACTCAATCGACCTTGGCGGAGGTGGGACTAACACCCAAAGCGTAGTAAAAAGAATGCTGACCAAGACCAAAAAGGCAAGGCCAAGCGATAAGGGGTTGTAGATATTTTTGCGGATGAAGTGCATAAAGATTCTTCTCGTTTTTGCCATTATGCCCCGAGCCAAAGAATCGGTAACAGAATGAATTCATTCGAATATTTCGAGATAAGATAGTGGCTACAGAGAACCATTAGGACACACATGAATTCAAGCCCCACTAAAGTAGCCCTAGTCACAGGAGCGGGAACGGGTATTGGCAAAGCCGCGGCTAAGGCACTATTGGATGGCGGCTTTAACATTGTGCTTACGGGCAGACATCTGGATAAACTGCATCTCGCTGTCCAGGCCATTGGTGGAAGCGATCAAAACTGTCTTGCAGTTACTTGTGATGTGGGCAAGCCAGAAGAAGTGAAGCACTTATTTTTACAAATCAAACAACATTTTGGGCGCATTGATGTGCTCTTTAATAATGCCGGCATGGGGGCTCCAGCAATTCCCATGGAAGAATTAAGTTATGAGCAGTGGATGAATGTCGTCAATGCCAATCTCTGCGGAGCTTTTCTGTGTTCACAAGAGGCTATCCGCATGATGAAAGCGCAGTCCCCTCAAGGTGGACGCATCATCAATAATGGCTCTATCTCTGCATATGCTCCACGCCCAATGTCTGCGCCCTATACAGCCACCAAACATGCTATTACCGGACTAACCAAATCTATTGCCTTAGATGGCCGTCCATTCAATATCGCCTGCGGTCAAATCGATATTGGTAATGCGGGCACTGAGATGACCATCCCGATGGCCGCTGGCATTTTGCAGCCAGATGGCTCAAAAAAGGTTGAACCACTAATGGATGTAGCTCATGTTGGGCAAGCCGTGTTGCATATGGCTCAACTACCCTTAGAGAGCAATATTCTCTCTATGACCATCATGGCAACTAACATGCCGTTTGTTGGTCGAGGGTAATTAAGGCCTCACTTGATCGATCATTAAGCGGGCATTTGTCGTGCCCACTTTGATTGTTTGAGGCTTAGATATCAAGTCGCCAGCCTCAGGCATAGCCATTCCTGTTTTAGAAATGCGCACTTCAAGCAAAACTTCCGGCAATTGAGAAATTAATGCATTGGGACTCATCGCCAAGGCATCATTTAAAACAAAACTGATTGGAAATGCAGTTGCCGCAGTTTTCAGAACGGCTACTGGCATACGCTCACCTGGCTTGCGAGCAATCACCATCAGGACATCGCCAGACTGAATCTTAGCCTTTAGATCGAGTGCAATATCCACTTGACCACTCACACCCTTATTACCAAGCACCGGTGCGCTAGCTGGAGAGAGCCCTCCCTTGCTACGCGCTTCCGCAATTGAAGCGGTAATCGCACGAGCTTCATCTGACTCTGCAGGCAATTGCTTGGCCAGCCTCTCCCAGGACTGCACTGCTGCTTTGTAATTTTGTACATTGAAGGCTGCAGTACCAGAAAGCCATAAAGCCAGTAAATTATTTGGGTCTAGTGCCAATGCTTTATTAATGAGTTGGAGTGGCTTACCAGCAAAATTACCATTCGCATTTGCCGCCAATACATCAGCGTAGTCCGCCAACAATTGAGGGTCGGCATCTACAAAAGATCCTGCGCGAGCATAAGCTTTTTCAGCCTCAGCATTGCGACCTAAAATCCGATAGGAGCGCGCCAACATAGCCCAACCCTTAAGATTGTCTGGCTCTTTTTCCATCTTGGCAGCAAACTCAGCAACCATCTTTTCAACGGATTCCTGTGTCATTGGCTTTTCAGCATTTTTCTCGGCAATCCGAGAAGCATCGCCCAAGAAAAAGTAAAAGCCTGCTGAAAGCAGTACTACAAAGATGCAAATTCCAATGATGGTTTTCTTGGGGGAGCCCAAGACCGCGAGATCATCCGCCTCGTCCGTATCCTGAGAAAGGCGCTGACGCATTTCTGCATGGGTCTGCTCATAACTTGTGCTATCGACCGCACCTGATAGACGATCCGCCTCGAGCTTATCGAGCTCTTCTCGATATATAGCTGCATTCATTTGACGACGCGAGGTGGCCGACTCTTTTGCGGGAAAAAATAATGGGCGTAGCAGTAGCACTAAGACCAAAATCAATAAGAGGAAAGCGGGTATTAAAAAGCTAGTCATGTGTATTTTCAGTCGAGCTGGATTTTGTGTCCTTCAGTAACGCATCAATACGACGATTATCTTCTTCCGATAGCGTAGTACTAGGCACACTCTGATTTCGGCGACGCAGATAGATCATCAAGCCAATAATGCCTGCGAGCAAAATCACAAAGGGGCCTATCCACAACAACCAAGTGATTGGCTTAACGGGTGGGCGGTATAAAACAAAGTCGCCGTAACGCTCAACCATAAAACTTCGAATTTGCTCGTCTGTCTTACCTTCTTTAATCAAAATGCGGATCTCTCGACGTAAATCATTTGCCAAATCAGATCGTGATCCAGCAAGGGATTCATTCTGACAAACTAAGCAACGCATTTCCTCTGAAATCACAATTAAGCGCTGCTCAGTAACGGGATCATCAGCTAGCGGCACTGCATCTTTAGCAAAAGCAAGACCAAATAAACCTACAGTCGCTAAAGCAAAGATAAAAGACAAGAAAATTCGCTTAGGCATTATTGAAGCTCACCCAGCAAAGGAATAATCTTCTGGTTTAACAATTCCATTGTGATCGGGCCAATGTGTTTAAAGCGAATCACACCAGCTTTATCAATCACATAGGTCTCTGGAACACCATACACGCCATAGTCAATACCTACGCGGCCATTAGCATCAAAAGCAGACAGGAGATAAGGATTACCTTGGCGAGCGAGCATTGCCATAGCATCCTCACGTTTGTCTTTGTAATCCAATCCAATAATCGGCGCCACCTGTAGCTTACCTAGCTCCACAAGAACCGGGTGCTCTTCGCGACAAGCAACACACCAAGAGGCCCATACATTCAAAATCCAAGGCTTCCCCTTCATGCTCTCAGGGGAAAAAGTTTTCTTGGGATCGGCTAATTGAGATAATTCAAAGGCGGGCGCCTGCTTACCGATTAACGGAGAAGGCACTTCATGTGGATCACGATTTAAGCCCACCGCCAAAAATCCAACCAGAATGGCAAACAAGAGGAGGGGAATTAAAAACTTTGCCTTCATGTTGCAACCTTGCGCAACTTCATGCGATAGCGCTTATCGGATATGGCTAACACTCCACCCAAGGCCATTAATAAACATCCAAACCAAATCCAATCCACGAAAGGCTTGTAATAAACCCTCACAGCCCACGCCTTATCTTCCAACTCCTCACCCAAGGAAACATAAATATCTCGAGTCAGACCCACATCAATCGCCGCTTCAGTCATTGGCATCGTAGAAGAGAAATAGCTGCGCTTCTCTGGGAGCATCGTGGCTTCCA
>Ga0075464_10000495_pt1 | contig 17309 bp, 15 predicted proteins | sample DEB19_08_DNA_5_FD_75068 | JGI IMG/M metagenome (GOLD analysis project Ga0075464, IMG submission 75068) | Aqueous microbial communities from the Delaware River and Bay under freshwater to marine salinity gradient to study organic matter... | ecosystem: Environmental > Aquatic > Marine > Coastal ...
GATAAGGTAGAATGAGAAGCTGACCCCGTAGAAATGCCTCTTATTAAGCCTAAAAATATTACTCGTAAACCTAAAATCTAATGAAAAAAATCACAATCAAGACTTCCGTAGGTTCTTACATGGCTGAAATCTCAAAACAAGAGTTTCTTGATATTATAAATTCAGGGGAAAAGATTGTAACAATTCCTCTTGGGGATTGTACTACCTTTCTCAATGGTGAAGAATACAATGATAATGCACACGTTACATTCTTTCTTGATAATGTACAAATGCACTCTATTGAAGAACACGATATGGAGCTTAAACCAGTCATTAACCTTACTTCCGAATGAACTGAGCAACCTTAATAACAGAGCTTCGCTCTGCTACATGAACCAACACTTGAAACTATAGTGATATTCTAGCACTTATCGACCTAAATAAGAGCTATCATTATATAGAAGATTGCCTCACTCAAGAAATATGAGAGAGTTTTCTCTATCAAGAGTTTATCACAGACACAACAGTTGCAGGACAAAAAGAATATACTTTGCCTGCTGATATATCTTGAAATCTCGATTGACTCAATAAAGTCCTCGGGATTTCTATTGATTATGGAGACTCAACGTATGTAAAAGCAACTAAAGTAGATGTAAATTCTCTCGATAAGGACGTTTCATGGTACGAAACGAATCAATCTACCTCTAGTCCTATCTACACGATACAGGACAACTCTATAATGATTTTCCCAGTACCTACAGCAACAACAATTTGAGATATTAAAATCTATTGAGTGCAAAATCTCATTGATCTAACTGCTCTCACAGATGAAGATGATGTGTTTAATTGAAAAATACACAAAAAATATCATCCACTCATTGTTCTATGAGCCGAGCAGTATTGGTATATTCGCAATAAACAATTAGATAAATCACAAGAAGCTGAATGAAGATTTCATTGAAAGCTCTTTTGAGAATATGTAAATGGGAAATACGCACCATGAATGATGGATATGCTAAATACACGTCAAAGAGGTGCAAGAATCAGACAAATGCCTACATGATTTAAAGTAAACGTATAATGCAATTCAACCTCAAGCCACCATATAACGGAATAGCACAAGATAAATTCTTCTGAGATAATGGAGAATGTGCTTACATGGAGAATATAAACAACGATCAGATACGTTTTGCCACGCTTTCTATGACGTATGCTCTTATTTCAGGCGGCAATACTGGTGCAACTACAAACGTGAACCAAATGAGCGATACTCCTGCTTGAGTTGTTACTTGTTGAGATTCTAAAATCCTTCTTAACTGAGGTGACAAATCTGCAACTCTCGCATGAGCAAAGCGGCATGAGTATCTTATAGACTCAAGCGGAAATCAAGTGAATTATTTTATTGATAACTCTAATGTTTACGAGACTGATTATAATGTCTCTACAATAAATGACACAGAAGCTCACGCAGCATGAAGTTGAGTAGTAACCGCATCTTGTCTTGTCTACAACGAAATACTGTACGCTCGTGGCTCTACTATTCTAAAATACGATACAGTAACACACACTTCAACTACTCTAGCGTCTGATGTCCCTATTTTAACAGGAAGTACAGTAAAATACATGTACTTTTATAACGATATGGTACATATTGTGACTGTTCGTGGTTACTACGATACTATTATTTATCAAGTTCAATATTCAAGCACTGGATATGGAATTTATGGCAAAGAGCTAATACAAGGAGAAGTTTGTGTATGAGCAGTAGGGAATGGGGCAATAGTATACTGGATTACTACTACAACTATTTATTGATTTTCAGGAACTCAAAGTACATTTTTGCGATATATTGGAACAGGTAACAGTTTTGAAGAGGCTACATTTACTTCTACTCCTTCTCTTGCTTATCATAATAAGTTTCTTTATATAGCAGCAGGAACTACTATATGGAAATATGGGTCTAGATATCAATGAAGACGTGCTTCTTTGACTATAAAATCATTTTCCGAAGTAATATTAGGAATTACGGGTCGCTATATACAAACACAAGTAACCACCAACTATATCTATACTGATTCTTCAAAGTATCCTAATTCATGATTCTACATACATTTCCCTTTTGATGCAGGTGACTATAGTGAAGTAAAAACTGATTTAAAATTTCGAGTAGGGTATCATCTTCCAACTTGAACATCTATTACTATCTGAATAATGACCGATGCTATGGAAATAGCAAATACAATAACCTATGCCGATGTTGTAACACTCTCAGACACTACAAAACGTGTTTCTTATATAGGAATACAAGAAATACTCACCGCTCTTGGTAGTAACTCACCAGAGTGGCAATATTTGCGATTTAAAGTAACATTGACGTGAGGTGGAGGCTCTAGTGGGCTAAGAGACAATACCCCAACTATTTACGATATAACTTCACTCTATGAAGAAGCCGAAAACAATCTCTAGTCATAACATACTCGAATATAAAGAGCCTATTATGCAAGAAGTTGCAGGGATTAATAAAGCTCCTTTAGATTATAAGATTTTAAAGAATAAAGGTTCTGCATGATGAGCAAGTTACGCTGTCTTTGATTTTTGGGCAACTGCATGAGCTACATGAGACGGAACGTATAGAGAAGTCAACCTATGAGGTGCAGACTGAGATATGCAAACCTCATATACAGCTTACACGCTTCTTACAGGTCTCGGAACAATGGATTACAAGCTCACTCGTAAATCCTCTTGAGTTGCGATCAGTTGAAACAACATAACCGTTCCTGCCTGAAAGGCTTGCAGAATCAGTTGCTACCCTTCATGAGTGAATCACTACGTCCGAATTACGACAACAGGCGGAAGTATACGTTACTTAAATAATGCGAGTCTCGACTTTACTTGAGCGAGTGGAAGTACCTCTTTTATTAATGCGAGTGCTTCTGATCTCACCTTTGTTATTAAATACTGAACTCCTGCCGCAAGTAGACCAATCTTTTGATTATTAATTGAAATTATTTAACTTGTAATGAGACAAATTCTCATTAATATAAAAATATGAATGGAGTCAATAAGCAAGTCATACAAACAGGAGGGTGAGGCTCTGGAACTCCATGAGGTGCTGATACTCAAATACAATACAATAAATTAGGGGTATTTGCTTGAAGTGATAGACTTTATTTTGATGATTCTACTTGAGGGGCTACTTGAGGGGATTTTTGAGTTGAGGCGTGAGCAAGTGTAGACTGATACTGAGCTTGATTTTATGCACAAGGTTGAAGGGTTTGAAGTGGATGAATTGTACAGTCTTATTCATGAAACTGAATTACAACAGATAGTGACTGATGAGACTTTGAGTTTACTTCTTGAAACTCATGACCTTGAGATTGAGACTGATGACGGTATCGTATGATTGCATGAGGGGCGTTGTGAGCTTGAATATGAGGGTGATTCACACTAGGGGCTTGAGATACACAAGATTGAGTATGAGGAGGCGTAACTATTCAATGATGAAGTGCTAGCAATACAGGTGATTGATGATTAATATATTTTCAATGATGAAATGCGAATGGTTGAATTTGATGAAACGTAGAATTTCAACCATGAGCATGATGAACTAAGGGTAAATTTCTTTTTAGACAAACGTCCTGAGCCTACGCATGAGAACTCGACCTCGAATCACTCACAGCCGATCGAGTTGCCACCCTCCAAGATGCTAGTGGTACAATCGCTTATTTAAGTGATATTACAGGAGGCGGAGGACTCTCACAAGCACAAGTTTTATCTCGTATCTCTATTTGATTCTAATATGCTACTCACAACTACTTCCGCACTCATAAAAGTTACAACGTCTTCTACAGCAGATATTGATGTATGTGCATCATGGGCTGACCAAACAACAACAGATTTCACACCATGAAACACAAATAGCCTTATTACGACCGCAACAACTACAAACGTGGTAGGAAGTCCTTGAGCGTCTACCCAGCGTCAAGTAAAAAGTATTTCTATACGAAACGATCACGCAAGCTCACAAAATACAATCACCGTATCTCATACAGACGGTACGACAGAGGTACATGTATTCTCGTGTACTCTTGCAGCTTGAGAGCAAGTTGTTTACCGTGATGATGTAGGGTGGATTCGTTTTAACTCAGCAGGGATTCCACTTGCAGGTTCTAACACATGAGCCTCAGACGTACAGACGTTTACTACTTCAGGTGCAAACACTTGGACTAAACCAACGACATTTACTCCAAAAGTTGTTATAGTAGAACTTGTCGGAGGTGGATGAGGTGGAGGTGCATGAGCGTCACTCGCAACTGCAGTCGTAGCTAAAGGTGGCTGAGGATGAGGAGGTGGGGCGTGGCAACGTGGTATCTTTGCAGCTTCTGATTTATCCTCTACAGAAACCGTGACTATTGGTGCAGGTGGAGTAGCAGGAGCGAGAGGTGCAGCAGGTGCAGCAGGATGAGCAGGTGGAATATGAGGAACTTCAACCTTTGGTTCTTACCTTACAGCATACGGATGAGGTGGAGGAGCTGGATGAGCAATATCCGCAGCAGTTACAGGTTGAGGCTGAGGTTGAGGAGCATGAGGTGCATGAGCGAGTGGAACGACCGCATGATGAGCTGGATGAGTGCCAACCGCAGCAACTAACGGTGCAGGTGGTCAATGAGTTACATGAACGGTCGCAGTCTCTACAACCTGAAACGCGGAATTTGGATGAGGAGCATGAGCTTGAATAGCGGCAACTCCTGTAACTAACTCAAGTGGTGGCTCTTCTCTTCGAGGTGGGGGTGGTGGTGGAGCTTGAGGCTCGCATTCTGCAACTCCAGCAATAGTAGCAGGATGAGCAGGTGGAAGGTCTGGAGCTTATACAGCAGGTGGAGGTGGAGGAGTAGGTACAAGCGGTGCAGCTCCTACAGATTGAACTGCTTGAATAAATGCAAACTCTACACATGCTTGATACGGATGAGGCGGGTGAGGTACAACCATTACAGCTTCTACAGGATGAGGTAATTGAGGGGATGGTGGAATTTGAGGCGGTGGCGGTGGAGGTGGTGGAGTTGGAATGAACCCATGACTTTGAGGAAACGGTGGAACTGGTGGTATAGGGTATTGTATTGTTTACACATACTAAACTATGATAGGACAAAATTTAGATAAATTCACAGCATTCTGGATGGACGCGTCAACAGCTCCTTGAACTCCTCTTGACGCTCTTTCAGCTACCATAACAATACGCGAGATTACTTCCCCTTATACAGTAGTAGTTAATGCGGATGCTATGACAAATATGGGATGAGGTCATTATATTTATCAATTTTCAGCAATGTCACTCGATAAAGAATATGTTTATAACTGCAATCCATGAGTTACAGCGTATATTGAATCAGGTATTACAAACAATGAACTTTTTAAAACTATCATTGAAAATAGAGGCGGATGAGGTGGTGGATTCTCAATAAATTACCAAGCAATCAATAACCACACGACAAGCAAGATAAAAGAAGTAAAGGATTTAATCTCTGGAATCCCTCCAACTGATCTATCCACTATCCTTGAAAAACTAGATGAGAATGAATCTCATAATGAGATCATAAAAACTGAAATAATCGCTACAATAAAAGAAAGTGAAGCTGAAATATGTAGTGATGTAATCCGTAAAACTAAGGAAATAAAAGAAGATAACGTAAAAACTCGTAATCTAGTAAGACAAAAGACTAAAGGGATAGACGAAGATGTATCAATATTGGTTGATAGACAGGAATTAATAGATAAAACGATTGAAGATGAGGCAGATTCAATAGAAGAAAGTTTAGACAAAATATACAAGGAAGAGGCTGACATGATAGAACAATCAATAGAAAATGTATACAGAGCAGAAGCGGATGAAATAGAAAAATCTATAAATATTTCCAAATAAATCCGCCTGAAGTTCTTATTTCTCACCTACAGCACGCAGAAATTCAACTCTTTCCTTTTCATAAAATGATACTAGCATCTATAACGCTTCCCCATTCCTTTATAAACTCTCATTCCAATGAATATTGATTTACTTTTTTTGCAGAGTGGTTTTTATATCAAAAAACTCACTTGTTTGATCTTGGATGATTATATTTTAAGAAAGTGCTTGCTCTTCATTTTTTACGCATATCTCCCATATTATCTTTATGTGTTCACCAATATAAGTTATATACTGAGTTATTAAGGAATCAGTTTTCATCTAATGTTTCATCCTTATGACACACAAGCGGTAAATTAAAAGGATTCTCAATAAACGCTTCTGCGACCAATCTATGCATAAGAATATGTTTTGGAAATTTATTTTTACATAATGCTAATCTTTTATAGATAGCTTCGTGACGACATCATAATAATAATCTATGTTTTTTTATAGAAATATTCCTAACTACACCAAAATTACTTATCTCATACAACCCCTCATACCCAACAACTGGCAACCAAACTTCTTCCATAAAAAAAATCTTATTTCTGCTGTCCGAGTTGAAGCCACGAACGGCATAAATAAAACTTCTTTAATTCATAGCTTCAATATGAATTGAATCCAGTATATCCATAATGAAAATATTTGCAAGTGAGAACTAATCTCATATAATAAAAGTAAGATAAATACTATTGGAATAATCCGAAATTAACTCATAAACTATGGCACAAGCACAATATGACAAATTCATTGAACTCCGCAAGAGCTGAGTCGATGCCTTAACCGCTAGAAAACAGGCTTACTGAGATATTCCAACAGCTCCAACTGTAACTCCTGCACCTACAACTCCTGCACCAGTTGCCCCACAGCCTACAGTACAAGGAGTCAATGGAGAGACCTTTCAAGTAGCACCTGTCAACGCTCAAGGAGTAACACCACAAGCCCCACAATCAGTAGCACCAGTTCAACCAGTAACTCCAAATACTCCTCCTCCTACTCAAAACGTAACACCTACTGCAATACCTGCAGAAATAAAGCCTACTACACCAGAAACAAAAAAAGTAGAGCCAATTGATTTTAACCTATCGCAAGGTAGAGAGTGAGATATTCAAAAGAATGTAGCAGATATTACCTCTACAAATCCAACTCTTTTAAAAGATAGAAACGCATATAATAAGGCTTTTGGATATGAAACAGCCGACCAATGAAAAAAGGCACTCTTAGATAGTGCTTTTCAGAGTGGGCAACCTCAAACGCCAAACGCTGATATGATGTTTTCATCTATTCTAGCAAAAGCTCCAGTACCAGACGACCAAAAGACCACAACACAGTATAAAATAGCTCAAAACAGGTATCTAAAAGCGAACTCATACGCTTCCATGACTCCTTCACAGCTTTCCTCTGATATTACAAGTGGAAAACTTATCGAATGAAGCCAAACATACGAAGATATTAAATCCATGAATCCCAAACTCGTACAGGATACAAATAACCTACGAATAGTGAATGGTTCTAAAGTGAGTCTTTATTCTAACGATGCACAAGGAAACAAAGTAAATAACGTAGAACAGAGCTTTACAGAAGATTATCTTGGAAACTTTGGTACTTTTCTTAAAACACTCTTTACAGTACAAACTCCAGAACAGATTAAGGCCGCTATTTATACTGATGACGTACAGCAAGCACAAGACAAGGCAACAAGTATTGAACTTGAATTAAATCAGATTGAAGCCGATCAAGCTAAAATGGAAGAAATCACTCGTAAAGAACTAGAGTGAACAGGTGCAAGTGCTGAAAGAATCCGCCTTGAAGTAGGTATTAGACAAGATAAACTTCAAAATCAATACAATTCTAAACTCAAGGAATACAACACTTACGCAAACAAAGCCAACAATCTCATTACTCAAAATACCACTGTATATCAAGAGTCAATGAAACAGCAATCAGCACAACAACAAGCTCTTGCAGGTGCGGCATGACAGGTATTCTCTAGCGAACTCGCAAAAGAAAATGCAGTATTTGAAGCTAATCTTTGACTCCAAACAAAACAAGCTGAATTTGAACAATGACTTGCACAACAGGCTGAAATGGCAAAAGACCCTACAACCGCTATTTGAGGAATATTATCACAGTTTCAAAAGCTCGGTATTACCTCTGATATGGATGTTGCAGGACACCTTGCGAGCTTTCAAGCCTCTGGGCTTTCTCTTCCAGAGTACACAAAGCAAATGATTGAAAACTTCAAAGCAAAGCCAGAGTACCAAAAAGCAATGCAACTTCAAATGGGGCAACTTTCAGATGCTCAAAAGATGAGTATGTGATATGCTCAAGACCTTAATAAAATGGCAATCGCTAATCAGTATTCGACAACTTCTGATATTAGAAACTTTGCACAACAAAAAGAGATTGCAAAACTTAACAATGACTACAACCGTCAAGACTTCCTCTTCCAGCTCGAAAATGACCCTGCAAAGCGTCTTGCAATGGCTGAATTAGAAGAAAAACTCAATGCTAATAAATCACTCTTTGATGTACTCGGAAAGAACGTAGGAACTTATGAAGGAAACCGATGATACGACCTTGCAGGTAAGCTATGAGACCCTATGCCAGCAGGTGGAAATTGGAAGGTTAAAAGCGTCATAGATGCAAACTATACTTCTTCTCCTTACGGTAACTCTGTACTTATGGAAGATGAAAATGGTAATGAGGTACGATATTCTCACCTTCAATCTATTTGAGTGAAACCATGAGACCAGCTTTGATTTGGTGATGTGGTTGGAACTCGTGGAAATACTGGAAATGTAAAATGAGCAAATGGGGAAACTCTCACAGCCGAACAGCTCGCAAAATGAAGAGGTGCACACTTAGACGTAGAGATTAAATCAGGTGGAAAACTTCTTTCTCAAGATGAGCAAGTTGATTACCTAAAAAGTAAAAAGGCATGACAAGTAAATTCCCCACTTTCTACACTTGGGCAATTCATGAAGGATAATCAAGATCGAGGTACTGGATATAGTAATGACGATGTAAAAGCATTTAATGAAAAGATTGATAGGCTCGTAAAGGCTTGAGATACAAACGGTATGGCTCTTGCCTATCGAAATATGGTAATGAAAGACAAAGACTTTAAAAAGGAATTTGATGATACTACTGTATTTGTGCAAGCTCTCGACCAAGTACAATCTATGATAAATGAGTATGAGGCAGCATGAAAAAGTACAAACGCTTTAAAGTGAATGGCGGAAAAAGTAAGTAGAAAACTCGGGATAACTCAAGATGAAGCTCTCGCAAAACTTCAAACCCAACTTGGGGTAACAATGGCAAATTATATTCGCTCTATCTCAGGTACTGCCGCTTCTGATGTGGAAGTACAGCGTCTCATGTGAAATATGGCACAAATAGGCAATGTAAAAAATCTTAACACCGCTATCGTAGAACAAGTACGAAACAATGGACTATGAGGGCTTAAAAAAATGATAGACAATAGAATGTACGGCATGCCAGAAGATTTAAAGCCAGCAGTATTTTGAGATATATACACACAAACACAAAACTCGTCTACTCCATCTTCTCCAAATTATAACTTCCAGTCTGACTGGGAAAACCTATAATCTATGAATCTCTTTGAACAAATCATAAATCAGGCAAAACTCGGTACTCCATGACAATTCTCAGGGGGTACAAGTTTTGGAAGTATAAACACTCAGGATTTTCAATCGAAAGCTCCTACAATTCAAAAGAGCGTACAAGCAGAGCAGAACTTACGAAATCAATGATTTTCAGATAAAGAAGTAAAATTTCTCAAGCTCCAAAAAGAAAAATGAGTCGATATGAGTCAAGCGTTTGCTTTTGTAGAGCAAAAAAGGAAAGAGGAGGCACAAATAAAAAATGCTCCTACTACTTTTGATATGACATTATGAGCAGTATCACAAGTTCCGAAGGCTTTATGAGAAACTGCATCTTGGATGTCTAGTATGGGAGCGAATACTCCTATGGCAATGGCTAGTGCCGCTATACGAGCTCCTTTTAGTGAAAAAACATACTGACAACTTCGAGAAGAGCAAAAGAACGCATGACAAGTATTTGCAGATATAGGGCAAAAAGGAAAAGAAGCAATACAATCGACTTGACTCTATAACCCTAATTCTACAGGTGCAAAGATAGGCGAAACAATAACAGATATTGGAAGTGCATTTATTTGACCAAATAAGGTAAGTGGATTAAGAAAATGAGCTGAGGTAATCGGTGCGGGAAAAAAACTCACTACAGCAGCAAAAATAGGCGATATAGCACTCGAATGAGGACTTGCATGAGCTAAATATGATGTAGCTACTAAAGGTGAGATAACCCCTGAATCCGTTGCACTCGGTGCTATTTGAAATGTATGAGTTTCAGGCGTATTGAAATGAGGGAAGGTTCTTGCTAAGAGATACACATGAGCAAATATATCTACTCGTGCAAATAGATTTACAGCATGAGATGAAGAAAAATTTATCAAAATGACTTGAGAAACTCCGTGAGAGTTTGCTACAACTCGTGGAATGACAGCAGTATGAGAGGACGCAGTAAAACAATCTTCTCAATTTTATAAAGCGTCTATGGATAAAGCTGATGAGGCTATATCTAAAATCGAAGGTTCTTTTTCTACAAAATGACAAACCGATGATATTCTGTGAGACCTTATGGAATGAAACATTGCAAAGATAAAAGCACAACCGAGAAATCCTGATGCAAGCAGAATAAATGCTTTATATGCTAAATATGAAAGTTGACAATGACTCACAATGAGTGAAATAAATGAGGCTAAACGCATTTATGCAAGAAATCATAAATTCACATGGGATCAGCGAGCAAGTGACTCAGCAGTGAATGCAACAAATCTACAAAATGACTTGAGAAAATGGCAAATGAAGCTTGCAGAAGAAAGTGGACTAGAAAATCTTGCCGAGATAAATAAAACTACTCAAGCATGGAAATCTTTTGCCGACAGTTTAGAAAAACGCCTTGATAGATCATGAGCAAATAATCTTGTATCTCTTTCCGACTGGGTAGCTTTATCATGAGGAAACCCTACAAACCTTGCCTTATTTGCAGGTAAAAAAGCATTTGAAATCCCATGAGTAAAACAATGAGCTATAAAACTATTTTCAAAACAGACAAAACCGAGTATAATAGAGCCAACAACCGAGAAAATACTTAAAACTAACCTACAAAAAAAATATGCTAATCCTAACGTTTCTGATAGTGTGAGCACTATTAGCGATAAGTCATTGGTAAGACCTGTTGCTCTTTTGCCTGCTCCATCTTGAAAAGCTACATGAGCAAGGAATATCAGAGTAAACCAACCGAAAGATACTTCTAGGAAAATCATAGAGAAAGTAAATAAAGAAAAGGTAAAAAGACCGTGAACAACTTCTAAAACATGAGAAGATATAGTTGTGAAAATGACAAAAGATGCAGAAAGAGCTTCACAAATTAAATGGTTCAAAAGAGATATTGCAAAAGCTACAGATGCTGCTAGATATGGCGGAACATGAAATACTCGTGTAGAATCCGCTATAAAAACAGCACTAGAGAAAAAACAAATTACCAAGCAAGAGGCAATTGATATTGTTACTGATATTTATGATGAAGTTTCTTCATGAAAAAAGACAACATATAATTATATAGATCTAAAAAATCTTGAGAAGTTTCTAAATAGCTTATATGGCTCTACTTAACTATACACCTATGCCTTGCAAATCTAAAAAGAAAAAATAACGATACTAATTCTCATTAAAACACTATGACCACATTATTTCCATCATCACTCGATTCACTTGTAAATCCTACAAGCTGAACGCCTCGCAATCAAACAGGACAAGTAGAAACAGAAATCATTGCAAATGCAAACGATTCTATTGAGGCTATCGAAGCCTACTTATGAGTTACTACCGAAACTGACGAGTCTACCATAACTGGTAAGATTAAAAAGCTCGATATTCTCACCGCTAAAGGTGATTTACTCACTCGAACTTCTTCTTGATACACAAGACTCCCTGTGTGAACTGACGGCTATCAAATAGTCGCGGATTCTGCTGAGGTTTCATGATTAAAATTCATTCCTGTTACTTCATGAGGAACAGTCACTACAATAGCAGTAGATACGGCTAACTGATTCGCGTGAACGATAGCAAATCCAACAACAACCCCTACAATTACTCTAACAACAAGTGCTACATGACTCTTGAAAGGCTCTAGTGGTCAAGTGGTAGCCGCTACCGCAGGGACTGATTATTACCAACCAACTTGAACTGACGTATCGGTAGTAGACGGAGGCACAGGACGCTCTTCACATACTGCTTACGCTCTTATAGCAGGTGGAACTACCGCAACATGACCGCAACAAAGCCTCGTATGAGTTGGTACTTCATGACAAGTCCTCACGTCTAATGGTGCTTCGACTTTACCTACGTTTCAGTCACTCAGTCAATGAACCCTTCTAAAGAGTGTTGCTGATACAACCTATTCTAATACTACTTCGTATAATGTTCTTGCAACTACTACAGTACCTTGAGGGTATCTCAATGGCAACTGAGTAAAAGTAGAGTGAACATTTATAGTGCGATCTCAGGGGCTTGCTGATGCAAGGGATGATTTTGTCTTTAAAATGACGTATGGAGGTACAAATATTGCAACCTTTACAATTCGACCTGCTCCATTAGTAGACTCTATTATAAAAGTAGAGTGAATGCTAGAGTGAACAGGAGGGTCAACACAAGATACCTCTCTCGCGTGTGTTGGAGCGTATAATGCAGTATCTAACCTTACAGCATGAACCGTAGATAGCTCTATAGATCAAACTCTAACTTTAGAGTGTGCAATGTGATTCGCTTTTGCAACCTGCTACATTAAGCATCGTAATACTTTAATTCAAAAGATATAATGGCAACCACTTGGACTACAGGTCAACGAGTATCATCTATAATAACAAACTATGGTGAGTGAACTTGGTGAGATAGTACGCCCTGGGGATGAGTTATTGTCTCTTGAACCAACTGGAATACTCGACCTTCTGTCTCTTCAACAAGTAGTCAATACTTAATAGACGCAAGCTCCGAGTACTTGGTAGACATTACTTGAAATGCCTTAGTTTCTCTCTCGTTAGTCTCTTGAACCTCTTATACTACTCGAATAATCCCTTAAATTATGCCTATACCTTTCTCATGAGTATCCGCTACTCCGATAACTGCAACAAGTGCAATCCCTATTCTAAATCCTTCTTGAAATTGGGCTAAAACTGATGGTGCAGGTATTAAAACATACCTAGACGATTACTACTCTAAAAAAACAAGTCAATATCGTCACGAGCTTAAAAAAGCTCCTACTCTTGCTTTTGAGTCAATGGATAGCGGATGGGCTAACTGGTATTGAGGAGCAACCGCAGTACACGACTCTACAATTAAACAACTTTGAACCGCGTCTATTCAAATGCCTTGTCCTACTGCCTGAACAAGTGTAGGTATGCGTAAAAACATAACCGACCTAGATTTAAGTGGTGATACCTGAGTAGAGTTTTGGGTACGTTCTGATGATTGGGCTAATGTCGATGCAGTAGAGGTGCTTCTCTGAGACAGTGGATTCACTAATTATTGGATGCTAGACTTAAAGACAAAGATTGGTTCTGCTACACTTGAAGACAACGTATGGCATGAGTTTACTTTCTCTAAAGGAGACTTCCCAGTAGGAGCATGAACAATAAATTGGGCTACGGTTCAAGATATGATTGTCCGAGCTCGTTCAACAGCGTGAACAACTCCAACTGTATGGATGGACTCGTTTCGATTCTTTGAATATCCTTCTATTACTTCGTGAACTGTTCTGTTTTGTGCCGATGACGGATGGAACGACCAATCTAATCTATTAAGCATCGCTGATGAATATGGACAGAAAGTGTGTTTATTTGTCATTCCGCAAGCTATTTGAACCTCTGGATACTTCACACAGGTAGAACTAGATGACGCACATGATAGAGGGCACATTATCGCATTACATGGATGAGTAGCACTTACCACACTTACTGGAGCTATTCTAACCGAAGAAATCGCGGAAATAGTAGCATATAGAAACGCACACCCTGAATATAGGGGTGGTCATATGTTCGCTCTACCAGAAGGAAAGATTAACGAAGAAGTAAAAGCTGCTCTCACTCCGTACTTTAAATACATATTTGCTATTGATGAGCAAAAAGCATATCCATACCCGAACGAATCACTCCGAACGCCTCGTAGAAGTCTTTTAAATACTACTTCTACAGCAGTTGCACAAGGTCTCATGGATACGGCAATGAGTGGGAAAGGGTTACAGATTATTAATTTCCACCATATAGTCGCTACAACGGCTATTTCTACCGACTACTCAATAGCAGATACTACAACACTCTTTGCATACGCTTCAAATCCTGCTAATGGCATTAATGTAGGTGATTGGCTATCTTTATTCCCTGATTCTGGAGATACAACAGCACCAACACAAACTGACGAACTCGCAAAACTCGAAGGGGGAAATACATTTACTGGAAATCAAACTTTTGATACGAATACACTTTTTGTAGACGCTACCAATAACAGAGTAGGTTTTGGAACTGTATCACCTTCAAAAAGAGTCTCTATAGATGAAGGGAGTGTAGCCGCTAATTACAACGGATGAGCTACACTCTCACAAAACTCTGGTGCTGATGTTGGGACTACTGGTTACGAGCTTAACCTACTTAATAGCACCCAAAATGTAGTAGCTCAATTCAGATGAGCAAGAACTGCTGCCTCTGCTTATGTAGGCACTGAAATAAATTCTGTATCTCGCGATGGGTTCAGGATACAAACAGGTTCAGCAACAGCAGCAGAAGTATTTAGAATAAGTAATGCAGGTAAAATCACCGTAAATGCTACTAATACCGCAGGTTGAACGACAGGTAATCAAACAATCAATAAAACAAGTTGAACAGTAAATATTGCAGCCGCTTGAACAACTGTAACTGTTACAAACTCTCTTGTAACTACTTCTAGTATTGTACTTACAAACTTACGAACTAATGATGCAACCGCTACTATTAAAAACGTAGTACCATGAAGCGGAAGTTTCGTTATTACCTTGTGAGCAGCTGCAACCGCAGAAGTCTCAATTTGATTTTTTGTGATAAATTAGATATAATATACCTATGCTTCCACTCATAGTATACATTCCCCTTTGACTATTTCTCCCTTACACTTTCCAGAAGTGTGATAATAATATTGAAGGGGTTTATATTGAATCAGAAAAAACAGTATATTTATGTGAGTGAACTGGCATCTTTACTAAAAATCACGAAATCTGACACTACGAATACTATCGTCTCACGCCAGAAAAAAAAGAACAGTACAAAAAGGCTTATGAACGAGATTTAAAGCTCTACAATAAGAACCCTAGCGGAAGATACTTTTATCGTTACTATGGGCTTACTTCACCAGAAGAAGACTTTGCAGAGAACTACGCACTTATGGTAGAAGGTAAACGTCATCCATTTCCCCTTCAATCTCGAATAAACCTCATTAAAAATTTTACAAAATAACAGATTCCTATAATATAGCTTTAACCTTAACTACCTTTCTATGTTAAAATTTCTTACTCATCATAAGAGTTCCATTATTGGAATTATCGGAGCTATTCTCCCTTATCTCCTATCTCGTGGATATATTGGAATGGAGGAAATGCAAGTTATAACTTCACTCCTTGCAGTATTTGGAGTAACAATAAATATAGCTTTACCTCGAAAATAATATGATAGAATCAAAAGAGGTATTAGACTTTATGGCAAAGAATGGAACTGGTGCATGAATAGCATCAGTATGATGACTCGCACACTACATGTACAAAGTCTCTAAATGAGAAGCCTTTCGAGTATCTCGGCTCATAGTAAATATGTTTCTCGCCTGATGGATTGGATACCTCTGCCAAGAAATTGGCCTCGCTTCTTTCTGGGTATCAATCGCCTGATTCTGTACTTATCCACTCCTCAATCTCATAGAAATGAGAGGGGCAAAGATAATTTCAGATATGCTCCTCAAAAAGGAGTAGTTTATACTATAAAACTAAATAATGAAACCTTATGCAAACCGACTCCGATACCTCACACGAATTATCTGAATGAGAAGTTTCCGCTCTGGCTTTCTGCTTGGGTTCTCTATCAGCACTACTATGCTTCTTACTCCTGTTTTTATAGCTTCATTTTATTAACATGGAAACTAACGATTTTTTACAATGAGAACATTCCGCCAACGACCCACTTCCTCATGTGTTCGCACATCAAAGACGAATACTCGTAGAAAAAGCGACAAACGAACTTCTAAAGGCAGAGGAAAATACGCCTGAGCGTAGAGAACGCCTTTTTCAAGACGTAGAAGTATGACAGGTTTTTCCAGTTAACACTTTCCGCTAAATGCTACTTCGTCAATCACTTCTCGAAGAAGATGAATTACGTGCGAAAAGAACTATAGAAAAACTCCAAAGAGACGTGCAAACATGAGTAATAACAAACTGGGAGTATGAAGAAAAGTACGAAGCTGTCATGGATTGACTCCGCTTACGATTTATGATTCTGTTAGACGGTAGGAGCTTAGAGGCTTATAACGCTTATAAAAATGAAACACAGTGAGGTAATAATTAAATATCTCGGTAAATATGTAGACTATGACCATGCTTATTGAGTACAATGTACTGACTGGGCTCGTCAATACTGCCTAGAACGTGGTTATCCTATTAAATCTTTTTCTGGGTCTGCCTATAACTGATGGAAGACCTGAAGTCCTTTTGATGACTCGTGGATTCGCATTCACTACAAACCTTGAATGCACCCAAAGCAAGGAGATATAGTCTTCTGGAACGAGTGAAGAGTAAAATATTGACATGTGGCTGTCGCTTGAAAGTTCTGTACTGAAAAGATTCTCAGATGCACCGACACCAACGGAAAATGAAAGTGAGATCCTGTTACTCCGCGATTTTATAATTATGACCATATCGAATGATGGTATCACAAACTGTAATCCTCTGAGACTGTCTCGAAGAGATGAAGAAAATTCCCGATGGAAGTATAGATGCTATTATCACAGACCCTCCATATTGAACTACAGCTTGCAAGTGGGATACTGTAATTCCTTTTGACTTAATGTGGGCAGAACTCAAACGGATTATAAAACCAAATGGAGCTATTGTACTCTTTGGAAGTGAGCCTTTTAGTAGTGCATTGAGAATGAGTAATATTAAGCAGTACAAGTATGATTGGATATGGGATAAGGATAGAAGTTCTGGAAGTATGCTTGCAAAAAGGAGGCCATTAAAATATCACGAAATTATATCTATATTCTCAAAGTGAGCA
>Ga0075464_10000497_pt1 | contig 17290 bp, 22 predicted proteins | sample DEB19_08_DNA_5_FD_75068 | JGI IMG/M metagenome (GOLD analysis project Ga0075464, IMG submission 75068) | Aqueous microbial communities from the Delaware River and Bay under freshwater to marine salinity gradient to study organic matter... | ecosystem: Environmental > Aquatic > Marine > Coastal ...
CGTAAGGCGGACAAGGCCCGCCAGCGTGAGACAGTAGCACAGAACCGTATCCAAGAACGACGCTCTCAACGTGAGAAGCTCGATCAAATACGCCAAGCACGCATTCAAGCAGGTCTTGCTCAGAACGTAGCCGCTGTCACAGGCATTCAAGAAGGTAGTGTCGAGGGTATTGGCTCTAGTGTGCTGTCCCAGCTTGGTACAAACATTAACTACATTGACCAACAGATGACGGATGCACGCTTCGCAATGGAGCGGGGCAATAAGGCAGCACAGCTTCAGTCCGATGCAGCTACCTATGATGCTATTGGTAGAGTAGCAGGCTCAGCCTTCACACAGTTTGGGGGTATGGCTGACCTTGAGGCTATCGGCAAAACAAGCAAGGTAGCAACAGCAGTGCCCACCCCAACATTCGCCTCACATGGCTTCCCGTACCGTAACTGAGAATATAATTCTAATGGCAGAGCGTACAGTACCCGTACTTGCAGAGTATGATGACACGGTAGAAGCCCCTATTCTGCCTGCTTCTCTGCTGCCCTCTTCACCTATTGATACTTCTCTCGAACAGCCCGACGATGATGCACAGTGGGCTAGGGCGCAGCAGGAAGCTACTATTGTAGGGGGTGACCCAAACACAATCAAAGCACAGCTTGATGCTACGGGCAAGCACGCCCAGTCTATGGAGGTAGAGCAGGCTGTTAAAGCCAGTGCTAATGAGGCACTGTACAGCTTGGTCAATAAGCTGAAGGAACGCCCAAAGGACAAGCCAGTAACTCGCCAAGAGTATGAGCTTCTTAAGAAGCTGTACAAGAACTCAAAGGGTATTCCTGACAACGACGCCAAGGTTCTAGGTGCCGCTCTTATCACTATGGATAAGATGTTCCAGACCCCGGCTGCTACGAACACTACTGCTGGTAGGGTAGATGCTGCCCGTAAGGAGAGGGCGAAGGAGTACGTTCTTGAGAACTTTGGGGAGATGCAGAACCGAATCAACCTTGAAGAATCTGGGAAGGTTATTGGTGACACTACAAAGGGAGAGACAAAACTAGCCTTCGCTGTTGAAGGTATGAGCATGTTTGTCCCTGTGTTTGGTACACTTGATGCGGCAACGGTGCTCCCAGCCCTCGCACAAGCCTACTATGAGGGCACTGGTAAGACGCTCCCCAAGAAGACTATGCTCTACATGGGTGATATGCTTGCTGCCCTCCGTAACGAAGCTGATGCGATTAAGCGCCTCCCAAAAGATAAGCAAGAAGCTGCTCTGCGTAAGCTGTACGGTGACATCTACAAGAACACAAGTGAGATTGGTCTCACACAAGGTAAGTTCCGTAACATAGTAGACATTGTACCGTCTCTGTCTGAGAAGCCAACAACGTTCTTCTCTATTGGTGACAAGGCATTTACATCTGACAGTCTCATGACTGGTAGTGTTTTGCTTGAGATGGTGTTTGGTCTTGTTGGTTTGCGTGGTGCTTTTAAAGTTGCCAACAAATCAGCGGCCTCTAACCTCGCCAGAGCAACAGCACACGCTGCAACACCGGCAGAAGTAGGTAGTCTGACTGCCCAGCTTGCTCGTCTACGCCCTAGACCCCCTGTCAATGGCCTTGGCCCTGCTATTAGAGAGACTCCGGTACACCAGATTGCAGGCAACCCGCTGCACGGTGCAGTTATCCAAGGTAATTCAGGCCGTGGTATTGATGATTTCCTAAGGGAAGTAGACGACAGGGTAACTAATGCAACACTTGAAATGAACGCACGCCTGTTTGATGACATTGAACAGGATGCTTTGATTCAAAATACACGCCAGAGTATTCTGGACACAGGGGGTACAATCCGCCCTGAGTACTCCGAGGTCATTGCCCGTGACAACTCGGGCTTTCGCATGTCTTCGATGGTGGCTAACTCTAACCAGTCCGGTTGGGATAATCCCCTCGATGCTATTGACTTCGCAGTAGCCCATACAGACCAGCTTCCACTGGACAACACGGTTCTAATGCGCCGTGATCTGGTTACGGGTGAGTTTGAAGAAGTATCTGACGCTGTTCTTAGGGACACGAAGGCACTGCTTGGTACTCCGGGTGAATACTTCTTGAAGGTAGACACCTTCTACAAGTTTGACCCTGCTGATCGTGCTTTGTTTGGTGCAGAAGCCCCTGTTCAGGTCAGCATTGGTGGCCCTATGGCCCGTATGTTCCTTGAGCCTGCTTCTCGTTTCTCAAAGCAGATGATGGACTTCGCCCGTGGGGCTGTAAACAAGGAGTCTGCTGTTAAGGATGCCGCTAATACTATCCTCAAGGGCAACTTCTTGCGTCTGCATGGCGATTCTCGTGCTAAGGTAATGAATGTTCTTGAGGAAGGGGACAAGCTGGGTAAGGAGTTTGAGTACGATGAGCTTGTAACGAAGTACCCAGACCTTAGTGTAAAGGAAATCAAGGCTTACTATGAGGCCCGTGGCTTCAATCGCTACCTGTATGAGACTGCTAACCGCCAAGCCCGTGACACACTGGTACGTGAGGGTTGGCAGGCTATGTACAAGCTGTCAAGTCAGGATGCACCAGAAGTTATACGTAAAGTACGTACAGCAGATGTTCCTGAGAACGTCTTTGACCCACGACAGGGTAAGTTGATAACAAGGGAAGAGGCTCTTGCCTCGGGCCTTGATGTACTTCAGTTGCGTACACCAAAAGCTATGGCTGCTGGTGGTAAGTACACACATACTCTGAGCACAGCAGATGATCTGTACGACCAACTGCCTGTACAGGTGCTCAACTTCAACCCCGGCCAAGTCACTCGTGTCTACGATGAGAACTGGTTTATCCGTGCTACGTCTAGTGAGATGGTTAATGGCAAGGCCGTAGAGACCAACAAGGTAGTAGCTGTAGCTCGTACTTGGAAGGAAGCAGAGGAGCACGCAGCAAAGCTGAATGCCTCTGCACCAGCAGGTACTAGCTTCAAGGCAGGCCGTGATGAGAAGGCTCTTAGAGCTTTGTCAGAGGGTACATATGATTTCGATGTACAGGGTGCCCTACTGGTCTCTGGGCGTGGTAGTCGCCTTACTCGTACTGATGGCTCTCCTGCACGTATCCTTGACCCTATCAATGCTATGAACGTAGCTCGTGATGTAGTGGCCAACCGTGCTGCTTGGACGGACTACATGGCCTCTATGAAGGCTCTTGGTCAGAAGATGTGGCCAGATGCCTTTAAGGTCGATGAGGCTGGTAACATTAGCTTACACGGAACACGCACTGAAGGGGACTTTGAGGAAGCGGAGCATTTCTACGATTGGATTCGTAGTATGGAAGCTAACGATGATGGTGCCATTATGTTCAAGCAACGTATGGTACAGGCTTCTCGTTTGATTCAGGAAAGCAAGTGGGGCAAGCGTACCTCTTGGGTGTCTGATCCTATCGCTCGTGGTCTTAATCGTGTCCCCGGCTTTGACCCTTTGAAGCTGGCACGTAGTACTGCATTCCTCCACCACGTAGCCCTGTCAGGCCCACGTACTATTGTACTCAACGGCTTGCAGCCCTTGTTCTTGGCAGGTATTGCACCTATCAAAACACTGCGGGGTCTGGCCTTTGACCAATGGGCACTGCACATTGCAATGCTCAACCGAGACAACCCTAAGCTGGACTCAATCCTCGCTGGTTATCTTAAGGTTGCTGGTCTTGGTACAGGGGACATGAAGTTCTATAAGGCAGCTATGGAGGGCTACCGTAAGAGTGGTCTCCCTTACTCTATTGATAGCCATGCCTTCTTCCGTGGTAGTGACTTCAGCCCCGCTCTTAAGAGCACTGATGGCGCTATCATGGAAGTAGTGAAGGGTGTTGTTACAGCTATCCCCCGTGCAGGCGCTGCTGCTTTCCGTGGTGGTGAGCAGATGAACCTTGCTTCTACCTTCATGGTAGCTGCACGTAGATACAAAGCAAAGCATCCTAATGCTAACTGGGATGACCCCCGTGTGTGGTCTGATATTGGTTCAGATGCCCGTGCCCTGTCTTTGGATATGTCAAAGGTAAATGACTTCACATACCAGAAGGGTTGGCTTGCTGTCCCGTACCAGTACATTGCTGTTACGCACAAAGCCCTTACCTTTATGACAACCAATAACTCTATCACAAAGATGGAAAAGGCTAGGGTGTTCCTTGCTGGCGCTGCAATCTATGGCTCACAGGGTATTCCCTTTGGCCCAGAGCTTGTAGAAGATGCTATGGAGAAGCATGGTATTGATCTGTCTGTACTACCCGCTGAAGACGCTCTTAACCTGCGTAACATGATTCATGGTGGCCTGATTGACATGGCCTACAATAACATCTTCCTTGAAGAAGACGGTACTCCCGGTTCTGTTAAAGTATCCAAGTCCCTGTCTATGGTCAATGGTGTTATTGAGATGTACCGCTCGTCCTTGTTTGAGGATGAGACGTTGCTCAATGTAATTGCAGGTGCTCCGGGTAGTGTGTACGGTACATACCAGCGCGTAGCTGCTGAGACAGACTTGCTGTTCCAGCGTGGTGACTACACAGCCTCTGAGAAGGTCATGGCTGCTCTCTCTGTAGCCCCTGAAGTTACTTCGGGTTGGTCTCGCTATGCCAAGGCACAGCTTGGTATGCAGATGATGGCTACGGTGAACAAGAACTTCAAGCCCGGTGTGAACCAGACGGTCAATGAGAATTGGGCTAAGGGTTTGTTTGGGTTTGAGTCTTACCGTGAGGCTGAGACTTATGCCATGCAGGCTACAGTTGAGGACATCAAGAAGGATACCCAAAAGGAAGTAGAGGCTCTAGGTCGTCAGCTTGTTCGTATGTTCTCACAGTACGGTACTGACTACGACACAGCCCACAAAGAGATTCTGAAGTACCAGAGTGTCTATGTGCAGTCTGATTACACCTACTGGGTATGGGACCAAGCTGTTAAGAGCATCCTTATCCCTGTACAGGACGCCACTATTGGTGGTGGTATGGCTTCTGATAAGCATGAGAAGCTGATTGAGCAGATCATCAAAGGTATGACGAAGGGTGATATTTCTGACAGCCTTGTAACAAAGGTGACAAACTCTGATGAGTTCCTCCGTCTCCCACCAGAGCAGCAGGAAGAACTGCGTTCTGTTCTTAAGAGCACAGAAGACCAGTTCAGCAAAGATACTCTCGGTACTACTGAAGAAGAGGAAACAAACTAATGGCAACACCAATTCTCAACACCCCTGATGTGCGTATGGCAGACCTTCGGTCTAATCGACCTGATGACTCTACCGCCAACGCTATTCTCAGGTTGGGTGAGGGGGCACTTGAGGCTGACAAGCAGTACGCTACTGCAAAGCTGGACCGTGAGCTTGTGTCTGAAACACAGGCATACACTAACCAGACTGACGTAGGTGCTGCTGGCCCACAGAGTATCATCCAAGACCCTAACTACCGTAGCTATGGTGGTGTGACGATTGATGCTATTGAGAACCCTCAATATATCAAGGCTCTTGATAACTACCAGCGTAAGCTGAAAGAGAATGCGTCTGCACACGCACAAGGTAAGCTCTCTACAGTGGCCTTCCAAGCCCGTGTGGAGGATATTACTCGCAATGCTATCGCTAATCGACCCGGCCTACGCCGTGAGCTGACAGCAGCCGCTGCTGCTACCCTTGGCTTTGACCCCACTGGCTCACAGCTCCGTTCTCTGATGTCACAGGCTGCGGCTGACGTACAAGATTCCCCTTGGCAGAAAGGGTTGGATGAGACAGAGCAAGCAATGGCCAAGGAGTACGCTATTGCAAGGGCACGTAACCCAGAGGGTAACGATGAGATGTGGCGTAAGCAGGCTATTGCTGTGTTGGATATTGACCAACAGCAACGGTCTATGGACGACCTAATTGGTACGTTGGAGAAGCAGTCCAAGATGTCAGAAGCTGACATTGCCTCATATGTTGGCGCTCATACGACAAAGATGACTGATGCTATCGCCAAGTTGGTGTACGTATCTAGCCCTATGGCTTACTCTTCACAAGAGTCTTGGGACGGTGCTGTAGCAGGTGCTCGTGAGAATATCGCAAAGAGCATTACAGAGATGCGGTCTAAGATGGAGGCGCTGCCCTCTTGGAGCAACCCTTATGTGCAAGCCAAGGCAAAGGAAGAACTGATTAAGGCAGAGAAGGAGATGACAGAAACTGTCTCTGTGTTGTCTGCTCTGCGTAAGAGCGCAGTAGACGCCAAGACAGGCAGTATCAACAATGAGATACTGAAGCTGAAGTTCAACGCTATGATGGATATTAAGCGTGCTCTTAAGGACTATCCTATGGTCTGGAATGCTATGGTTACTTCCAACTTCAGCCCTATCATAGCCAATGCCGTTACTGCCAACATGCCTTTCCGTGCTGATGTGATGGACGCATTCAATGTTCTGGGTGGCGTAACCACTACACCTCCGACCTCTACTGCTCCGGGCGGCAGGCCAACCCCTACCAAACCAGTAGTAGCCAATGACTCTCTGAGCAACGAGACTAAGATGTACTTTGCAGGAGACCCCCCTGATGGGCGAACTGAGACCGTACTAACCCATAGCGCAGGAGCAGGCGCTGCTGCTGCTGAAGTTCTTAAGAACCCACCTATTGAGGGGGCTGAGGAGAAGAGTAGCCAGGCGTACTCAAAGCACATCAACACTGCTTTGGATGGTATGTTGTTGGTTGGTGGTCTTGTGTCTATTGATGGCAATACGTCTGTGAACTTCCGTCCAATTGAGATGGACAACTCAAACCTCGGCTTTACTAAGGTAGAGGAAGCATGGCACCGTGTAGCAAAGACAATTATCGACAAGCCTGAGAACCTTGCTTATGTGTCCCAAAAGGACTATGAGACCACAATGGAGTACATACACAAGGGCTGGCTTGCCTATGCAAACATGCTGGGAACTAACGCCAACCGTAATGTGAATGGTATGAGTTTTATGGAGAAGCCAGTGATGGGCCGTGGGTTTGCCTCTCTCAAGGTAACTACAGACAATGGCATTCCTATCCTTCAGTACGTACCAAACAAGGCTATGGAGAAGAGTAACCCCCGTGGGTATAAGACAGCAACGGACTCTATCAAGGCTATGGTAAAACGCTACAACAGTGGTGCCTATGCCCTTAGCTCTGTCATTGGTAAGAAGGGTGATAAGACAGTTCTTATCAATAGTGCCAACAAGATTGCAGCCCGTTGGGCACCTGTGGAGGCACGATGAGCCTATATGATGACGCTGTAGAACTCGGTATAAAGGCTGCTAAGGCTGTTAGCAAGGGGGAGATACCTGCTAGGGGTCTAGACCTACCTAATATCGACGCGTTGGGCCTCCCAGCCCATATGAAGAATGGTCTTGACGAGGTTCCTAAGAGCGTTGCTCCCTCAACCCCTAGTTTTGAGGGGCTACAGGGGTTGGCAACCCCGGCTGCTACTGCTGTACCTAAGAAGGCAGCACCCCGTAGTGGCCCTTATGAACTCACAGAGCCAGAGTTTGCTGATGATGTAGAGCTTGAGGACATATCCCCCGATGTGTTCACTAGACAACCAGTAGAAGCTGCTAGTGGCACAATAGATGAGAACCTAAAGACAGCAATCACGAGGTCTATTGAACAATCACGCCCCGGTATTGGTGTTGATTTTGAAGGGGGCCTTCTGGCGAAGGACGGTCTCAATCTGCGTACAACAACCATGAGGTCTGATGCCCAGCTTGAGAATGACGCTGCAACCATCACGCAGAACAGCCCCGGATTCAACATTGATGAGATTCGCCAGCGTCTTATTGATTTCCGTAACTCCGACAAGGACGAACCTTCAGCCACAATAATCTGGGATGACGGTGTGATTAAGATGGACATCGGTGTAGGAAAGAACATTAAGGGTACTGGTGAAGGGGCTGATGTGTACAATGGTCTGTACTCATTCGCAAAGGATAGTGGTGTTGTGGTTGGTGCATCGCGTGCTTTGTCTGCATCTAATACAATCATCAAGAACCTTAACATGGCTAGTGGTATCCTCAAGCTACGTGACTCTAGCTTTGTAGAGGCTAACGTTGAGCAGTTCCTGCCACTAAGCTACACTGGTAAGGGTACGTACGGTGACATTAACGCTGTGGTAGGCGATGAAGCACAGGGTCTGTACAAAGGAGAAGCCAAGCCTACTATCAACAAAGACCAGTACAAGGTCTATGGGTATGATGATGAGGATATTGATGAGGCACAACGTGTCATTGATATGTATGAGAAGTACTGGAACCCAGCCGCTGATGGAAAGAAGCCAGAGGTAACAAAGGCAAGAGCCAACAACATGCTCGCTGCATATTTAAGGGGTGTTGATGGCGGCTTTGCAAAGGGTGCTAACCAAAAGCAAAAGGAGTTTGCACTGGAGGTTAAGCAGCGACTCACTGAGCGTGGCCTAGATTTTGAGAAGGCTGCTGTTGAGGTGACTGAGGGTAAGGTTAGGACGCCAGTCTTGGCAGTTCTTAAGAGCATGGCTGCTGATGAGAAATGGAAGAAGATACTTCCTGCAATGGTGGGGGTAGCTATACTCGAAGATTTTGTAGAGACAGAAGAAAATGACCCCGGTGCATGAGTTGAAAACAGAGAAGAACATGGACTCCCATGACCTTGAGGAGCTTGAGAAGAATATCGAAGCAAGGGTAAAGGTGAACATGGTGTGGGAGGAGGTTAAGAGTCTTAGCGCAACCCTCAAAGCACATATGGAACAAGAGGAAGTTGAGCGAAAGAAGATTGACAAGAAGCTGTTGTACCTGTTTCTTATTGCTACAGGTAACCTAGCCTTCACTGGGGGTGGGGATATGATGGCGTTTCTGTTTCAGTTGTTTCTTTAAGGAGTAGTAAGAATGTCTTACAAGTCTAAGTTCTTTAAGGACAGTGAGTTTAAGTGTAAGTGTTGCGGTGTAGCAAAGATGGATGAAGAAGTTGTCCAGATGCTAGACCTGTTGAGGCAGAAGTGTGTGTTCCCTATCATTCTGACCAGTGCCTACCGTTGCCCTAAGCACAATGTAGCTGTCAGTAAGACCGGGCCTACAGGCCCACACACTACAGGTAGAGCAGTTGATGTAGCTTGCTCACATGAGAAGGCTTATCAGGTAGTTAAATATGCAATCGAGCTAGGCTTTACGGGGATTGGCGTAGCTCAGAAGGGAGGCTCTCGGTTCATCCACTTGGATACACTGGAAGCCCCTGATTATCCCCGGCCAAACGTTTGGACTTACTAAGAGGTAATTGATATGGCACTGTCTCGTGCTCTGCGTGATAAAATCCGAGCCAAGCTCAAAGAGAAATCTACTTGGGCTGGTCTTGGTGTTGTCTTGGCTGTTGCTGGCTTACCAGTACCACCGGGCGTAGTAGAACAGGTAGCTCTGGCTGTTGCTGGTGCTATTGGTGTCTACGAAGTAATGCGTAAAGAGGGTGAGGGTAAGTAAGAAACCCCGGCCCTTGTGCCAAAGAAAACCCCGCTCACAAGGCGGGGTTTTTATTTGTGTTACTTCTTCACCAAGTAATCATCATACCAAGTATGGTATCTGGGCAGTGGCTTAGGACCAAACAGCATATCTATCCTGTACGCTATAGGCTCACTGGCTTTCTCAGCAAAGGCCCGTACGAAGGCATACAGTGTGCTGCCTTTGTCACGCCCTTCCTCTAGGTCTGCCTTTATAAGCTCCAAAGCCGTCTGTACTGGCAGCTCTGTTTTAACACCGCCACACGTAAACAGTAAGACCATTGCTTTTTTATCAATTGAGTAAACGATAGGATACTTTGAGTGACCACCCATCATAATGTCACTCACTATCTTTTGGATGTCAACACCAAAGAAAAGCGTTTCACTTCCCATACCTATCCCTCTACTTGCAAGGTGCTTTGCTTGGCTTGCTAATCACGAAAGGAAGCACCAATCACGCCCCTCTAGACAGTGTAGCAAGCATCATATGGTGGAGCAGTGGGGAATCGAACCCCAGTCCAACGAGCTTCCTCTGTGGGCTTTACTCGCTGTCGAAACCATGCCTGCCCCGAATTAGTGCCCCGTGTGTGGCGTACTTGAGCTTTCAAGAAGAGGCTTGTCACACTCCGAGGGCTTTAGCAAGTCGTCACTTGCCTTCGTTCTTTAGCTGGCTCTCTAGCCAGAGGGCGTACTCTGCTAGTTCCTCCATGCTACGAGCATCACGCCAGTACTCACTACCACGTTTACTCTCATACATAAGCAAGTAGGCTGGGCGTGTCCCCTGCTCAAAGAGCTTGTGCCAACCACACCTCTCAGCAACTAGGCCAACCATCACAGCTCCACGTAAATCTTGAAGGGTCGGGTAGCGTGCTCACCAAGAGCCTTCAGACCCTTGTAGGCAAGACGAGCATCCTTACGTGTGCTGTGAGTAAACAACGCTACGTCCTTATCCTTAGCGTTTGCAACGCCCCACTTGATTACTACCTTTGTCTTTCTCATATCTCTGTCCTCTTTATGCAATTGTTCTTAAGAGCGATACATAGATGCTTGACGTTATCCTCGAAGTCTTCCATAATCTCCCACCACACCAGCTTGTCCTCAGTAGTGGTGATAACATCAGGTGCCCTCCGCACCCAACGGCTCTGTCCTAGAGGCTGTCTCCAGCCACGGTAAGGGTGCTCTGGTGGTTTGGCGTGCATGTAGCCCTCCCCAAACACCATAACAATACTCTTACCTGTGCACTTAAGTTGTGGTTGGATGCAGTAATACTCAGCATGAAGGCCGTCAAGGACGGCTCTCATCTTGTGTACCCAGTCTATTACATCTTGTGTCTCAAAGTTCGCAGACGCCATTGCTGCAAGCAAGCGTTTGCGTCCCAATTGTCTGGTCCGTCTTTTCATACAAGTTAAGATTCCTCCACTCTACGTCTGCTGGCATCTGTTCAACCAAGGCATTGTACTGCTCCTCGGTAATCTCTTCATATGGGGCTTGTTGGTACGTGTGACCACTGTATGGCAGGAAGCTGACACCAGACACACTGTCAAAGTTCTCCCACAACCAAGCACCTACCTCCAAGAACTCATCATCTGTGTAGTACACAGTGATGGAGGGTTTGTGCTCGCACCAGAACTCTTGGTACTTCATCCACAGCGTCAACTGTGCAAAGGCACCCATGTCCTTAGTGAACGTAGCGTTCTTAGGAGCAGCTACCGGGAATGAGAATACCATGTTACTTGGCTTCATCACATCTGTTTCACAAGGGAACCCTTCGCCTTTCATAAACTTGGTCAGTGGGTCTTTGCTATCAGAACGTACTCGCCTAATGTAGAAAGGGGCATAACGAGGGTGAATACCAGAAGCACTGTCAACCAACTGACTAACAGTACCACTAGGCTTAACACAGGTAATAGCCACGCTGGCATTGATACCCAGCTTGGCAGCCCATTCTTTATTAGTCTTGATAGCTTCATTCTTAAGCTCCTCTAAGACGCAACCAAGCACATCCATGTGAACATCAGGACTATACCCAAGAAAATCACAAGCCTCCTCCTTAGAATAGTTGTTAGCCATTACAGCATTGTCCATAATACCTGTCAGAGACACACCGAGTAACGCTTCTTCTTCAGTGTTATGCCGCCATACATCGCGCAAGTACCTGAAATCTGTAAGCGTTGCTTGCAAAGTGCCAAGTATCGTCGCGTTCTTGACCTTAGCTTTGAGCGTTTCAAGCGTGTCAGTGCTACGGATGACAACCTCAGATAAGTTACAGAACTGTTTGGAACGAAGGATGATTTCGGAACACGGATTAGTACCGAAGTCAAACGATGCGTCCCTACGACCGTTCTTAAGAGCTTGGTTTTGCGACGCAACGCGGCTGAAAATACCCCGCTCTCCAGAATGGGAATCATACAGGCTACTCCACTCCTTCATAAACACAGAAAGCTCAGGCTTCTCTGTATAACACGCAGAGTTATTAGCCAAAGCACGTTGTGGCTCTTGTTCCCACCAGCTACCACTCTTAGCAAGACGCATACGATCATCACTAAGGTTGCTCAGTGAGATAAGAGCAGAGCGTCGGACACCACCCACTACCACAATGTCTGCAATCTTGCAAACAATGTCATGTACCTCTAGCGAGTTGAGCTTACGGCCCATAGCGTTACGGAACTTGCCAATAACAAAGTTAAAAAGGTCAACCAAAGGAGCAGGGCCAGAAGCCCGACCCCCAAAAACACGAAGCTTGGCACCAGAAGGCCGAACCCGAGAGACATCCCACGATGGAATACGCCCTGCGTACAGTTCTTCCATGAGAGTGCGAAGTCCCGTAGCCCAACCAATCTTTGAGTCAGCCACTTCAATGACAAGATCAGTCTCCTTCAGCTCTCGCGGTACTTCAGGCAGGCAGGATACGTACTGCCTCTCGACGGAGAACCCTACACCTGTACCACACATGAGAACGTACATAAGCTCGTCGAAGCAACGTACGTCATCAATAGCGACATAGCTACAATTAAACCCAGCAACATTATCACGTTCAAGAGCACGTCCTGCTGTCATCAGACAGCGCATGGATGGCATAGTCTCAAGATTGAGAATGCTGTTCTTAAGAGCATCGTACTCCTCATCCGTAAGGGTGTATCCTTTTCTTGTACGCATGAAGTCCATGTATCGGGTAACTGTTTCTTCCCATGTCTCACGCCGTTTCTCATGGTCAAGCCATCGGCTATAGCGTGACAGGTGGATATAGGACTGGTATTCAGTTGGAAGGTACTGCGTCACTCTTTGCCTCCAGTTTCTTCTGCATAGCAATGGTACCAATCAATAGTGTTTCGCATACAGTGACCGGGAGAACAATAGCAGCCACCGCAAAGAACAGAAGAGTGGCCCACAGAGCGGGCACTACCCACAGGTACGTGAATACCTTCTTTAAGAACTTCATTTAAACCTCCTCAGCCTTTGATTGGAGCACGTTCTTTCTTACCCGCAGAGCGGATAAAGGGTCGGGTCTCATCGTCGTCTGACGAGCCTCCTAGGCGGTTCCCTGCCTCCTCGATAAGAAGAGGGTCATAGTTCTCCACTATATCCAGCAAGAGCACGCTGTCGATACGTAGAGTATCCAGTAGTTCATCTGGGTCAAGCTCCACAAGGGAGCGTTTCAGTTCTTCATACTCACTTGGGAGCATCATGTTCCGTACCTCTGTCGCAGTGTGTTGAGTGAGATGAAGTGTTCATCGAACTGACCGTCTTGTACGTTGGACAGAACGATGACTCCTCTCCAGTGGTTATTGGTTTGGCTGTTGAGATAGTGCTCATCATGCGGGTACGAACTGCCAGCAATAATGCACGTAAGATGCCGGCCATCTGCACGTTTGCCATAAGCTACCTGCCTTCCTTGCTGATGCCCCGCAATACACGAGGCGTGGTGTTTGTTGAGAAGGGCAGCAGCCGTACCACAAGGGCGTCCCATAGAACCAGCAGGAAAGTAGTGGCTATATGCTATACCATCTACCATCACTACGTCAAGGAACTCATGCACTTCCCAATCCTTTTCGTATTGCAAGTCCTTACGACTTATAACCCCATCAAGTACGGGGTTGTTGTCCACTGCCCGGTCAATACGTTGCTCATGGTTCCCTGTGGTCAGCACCATACGGGGCTTATACAGCTTCTCCTTGAGCTTACGCTGGTTAGCTTGTAGTGCCCTCAAGGGGGCGAGAAGCCGTCCCATTGCTGCTTTACTGGCGGCGATGTCTTCCGAGTACCTCTTGCCCTCGAAGTACTTTGACCCGGCTTTGTCATGAGTACTAAGGCTAGGCATATCAGCGTGGTCACCAAGATGCACCACAACGTCAGGACGCTCATCGACTATCAACTCCCCTATCTGGTCCAAGTACGTGAAGTCTTGGCCCGGCTTAACCTGTGTGTCAGGTATGACCAGATGTTTCTTTCCGAGGCTCATTAGCTTTCTCCAAGGACTCAGCCTTTAATGCAGCAAAGGCAACACAATCAAGTGCAGAGTCAGGGTGGTAGGTAGGAGCAGACCATTGACGAACGTCCTTAAGAACTTGGAGGAGTAACCACCCCTCTGATTCAGTAAGGTCTTGGCCAGTGATGGCGTTGAAAGCGAGCACGGCTTTCGCCATGCTGCGCTCACCACCACGTCTGTCATACTCCATACCACGCTGTATCATCGTGTCACCAGCAGCCTTAAGGAAGGCACCAGCATCACGGGTCATACCAGAGTCTCCTTGATAACATTGGTTACTTTGACAATCTTCAGCGGGGCATAGACCACGATGTACTTATCCCCGTCAGCAACAAGCTCTTGGATCAGGTCATCCAGATTTTGTCCCGGCTCAGTGTAGTTAGCATCAGAAACCTTACTCCAGAGATTGACATCTTTCGCAGCCTCCTCATCACAGTACGACAGGATGAACTGTGCTGGGAAATTATTCTTAGCCAGTTCCTTCTGTGCTGCGGATACTGTTGGTGCCTTTGCTTTACGCACTGTCATTTTCAATCTCCTGTTTCTTGTCTCGGATGAGCTGCTCAAGGAAGGCGTATTGCTGGCGGTTAGCCTCAATCTCACGCTCAAGAGCAAACAATAAACCAATCAAATCATCAAGCTCTTGTTCCTTACTCATTGATACCTCGGGGCACAGCCCATTGAGAAGTCTTTAATACCATCTTGCAGACCGTTTACCCAGTACTGCCGATGCGCTCGTTTCTTGTATTCAGGCGGGTGAGTACGATGGTCAGGGCCATTGAGGATAAGAGCATAGCCCTCTATGTAGCCCTTGATGTACTGCTTGCTATCAACTACTTCCATCAAGCTCCTCCTTCCAATTGGTAGGAAGCTCCTTACCGACAGCCCACTTGATACCATTAGAATCACACCAGTCCCCATATGTCTTGGGGTTACTCTTGTGTAACTTATTGTTACGCATGAACAACATACGTATGTCCTTCAGTGGGTGTTGCTTCTGCATCAGTAACAGTGTTCGCCTGTTCTCTGCGGTAAAGAGTCCCTTGGTTTCAACAAAGAACACAACGCCTCCCGCTGCGTTCTTAAGAGCAAAGTCAGGGGTATATGTACGCATCTGTGCTACGTTCTTACAGCCACAGTCTACACAAATACCCTTGACAATGGGGTCGAGGTACTTAAAGGGGTAGGACTCATAGTCGAATGAGATGCCTGATGTCGTAAAGTTAGAAGCAACTTCCGTCTCATACTTTGATCGGTACGAACTTGCTATTAACGTCGCCGCCCCTTTGTTCCCCACACGATTAGATTTCTGCCGTGACCTCGCAACCTTTGACAATATGGCGCGGCCTGCCACTGAGGATTTCGGTAACGATGCCGATACCTTCGTTGGCGTCTTGCCAGCAGTGCTCTTTGTACTCGCAGTAGGAGCACATGGTGCAGAGCTTGTCTTTCTTTTTGGTTGCTTCAACTGGGGTAGCCTCCGCTGGACGGTCAGGTACGGTAGGGCTTGCAGCAATATCCACCAGTTGATTAAAGAACACATCATCCAGAGGCTTGTTGAAGCCGTACATTGGGGCTACCATCTTGCCAAGTACCTTGTCCACTGCAAGGAAACCAGCGCGGTCAGTAGCACACTTGCCCTCCGGTGCCAGCTTGGAGAAGTAGGTCGCAAGCTGGAGCACATAACCGAAGGGGTCATCCTTCATCAGACCTGCTGGGTCTTCAAACTTGGTAAAGGACTGCTGGCTTGCGGACTTAACGTCAACAAGCACACCATCAATGATAGCATCAATACGACCAGTGATAGCCCAACCATCCTTCAAGTCAAAGCGTACGGGTTCCTGCCGCATCTCCACCTTGTGCCCTGCTACTTCAGCAAGGGACAGTACCAATTCTTCGATCAAGTCACCATAGGTAAACTTCAGCAGAGCAGCAGGGTTCATTACCTCAGATGTAAACATCTCAGGGCGTACCTTGTACCACAGCTTACGTTGACAAGGGTGCCCAATCTCCGAGCAGTACAGAGTCTTGGGCTTGCGTATCTTCTTCTCATTAGAACCAGCAGCACGCAAGAGAACCTTACCACAAGCGGACTCAAAGGCTTTGCGTACTTCCTCGGTCACTGCCTCGTTACCGGAACGCCCCTCCCGAGAGGCGGCCAGTACTTCGTAGATGTCAGAGACAAGGGTGTCGATAGTCTTGGGTTTACTCATACAACACACTCCTTCTCTTTGTTGGCTTCCATGATGCCATCAGTCTCACCAGTGTAGTATGCCTCGAAGCGCATAGCCAGACCGACTGTCGTGGCCGCTGCCACGTCAAGGCCAGCAGGGTCATTGTTGATACCAGTGAAGTAGCCGGTAGCAGTAAGCACTTCAACAGCACGGTTGACTGCGTTCTGACGGACGATGCTACGATCAGGGTGGTTCTTAGGAACGGGGAAGGCTTTGCCACCAGACGATGCAGACCCAGTGCCCGCTGCCTTAGGCGCTGCATACGGGGTGGCACCAGACATTGCACTAGCACCCTTGATAAGAGTGCCGTCAGTGATCTTGTTCTTGCCGTACTTCAGTTCGTAGGAGAAGGTAACATTCTCACCAATACGACCGGGTGCTTTGTAACCAGCTTCAAACCACATACCATTCACTTCAATTGAGTGAACAGTGAAAGGGCGCTTACCCGGAAGGGAGATTGTTTCAGAGTTGACGTTGGTAATTGCACCGGAGACGTTAGACATATTGTTTATTTCCTCTTTGTTTGTGTTTATACAGGGTTACTGTATCTGTAGTACCATTATATCAGGTTGACAAAAACCTGTCAAGCTATGGCTGGCGCTCCTGTGTGGGCTGTGCAGCTTCGTATAAATCCATAGCGACTCTCCATTCCGCAAACTCAGCAGCTTGCGGGCACCAGTCCATGTGCGGCTGCCTCGGATTGCGCCCATTCATTGAGCAAGCAAAGCCTCCGCAAGTGCAGAAGTGCTTGAATGATTTAAGGCTGACCGCATCTTGTGGACTCATCACTCCCCCTCCTGTGCGATGCATTCGCCAATTCCTGTATAGCAGTTTACGCAGGCGCGTTCATCTCCGCAGACCTTGCCCTGTGCGATGGCTGCGTCAACCACCTTGTCAGTCGCGTACCCTACGTTAAGGATTGGCGACTCTGGGCTATCCCGCAGCCACCGATACCGCTCCGCATCCTTCCGCAACTCATCCCGCTCTTGCTCAAGCCGTGACAGCTTTATCCGATCTGCACAGCGACTTAGTGCAACCGTTTCAAGCTGTGCAGCCTTCTCGCGCAGGCTGGCGAGTTCGGCGGTGGGGATGGAGTGGGTGGGCGCAGCGTATAGCGGAAGCCATCC
>Ga0075464_10000499_pt1 | contig 17278 bp, 15 predicted proteins | sample DEB19_08_DNA_5_FD_75068 | JGI IMG/M metagenome (GOLD analysis project Ga0075464, IMG submission 75068) | Aqueous microbial communities from the Delaware River and Bay under freshwater to marine salinity gradient to study organic matter... | ecosystem: Environmental > Aquatic > Marine > Coastal ...
AAAAGGGCGTTTGCCAAAAGATACGAAAATTCGTCCATCGCCCCACTGTGAGTAAGCCCTATATCGGTATATCCGGCTCTTCCCATATCCTGTACGGTGCTTAAAAAGCCGCTTTTTATCACCCTAATCAATTTCGCCGCCTCTATTGATAAATTCAGCCCTGCTTACAGGCTCGAATTTGACCCTGTCTCCTACTTTAAGCAGTGAAAAACCCTCAATCTTTTCGCTGAACATCTCTTTATAAGTCCTTGCAATTATATTCCAGCCTCCCGGGCTCTTCATAGGATAAATACCCGTCTGCTCACCGGCGATTCCTACAGAACCTTTGGCAACTTCGCTTCTTGGCGGAATGCGGGGGGTCGGAATATCCACAATCCCCATATACGCAAAACCCGGCAAAAATCCTATCGCGTAAACGTCGTATATTTTTGAGGAGTGTCGTTTTATTACTTCTTTAATACTTATTTTGTGATACTCCGCCACCCTTTTTAAATCATAACCCACACTTTCGTCATAAAACGCCGGTATTATAACCGGTTCTGAAAAACAGATTTCCTCCTGTACGTCTTTTACAAGCATACTTTTTATACTCTCAAGAGCGTCTTCATACGTTCTGTCTATTCCGTACTTAACCAAAACAGTCGTGTATGATGGGGTTACTTCCAAAAAATGAGGCTTTAATATTTCATAATTTTTCATTACAAGCCTGTGTGTCTCAGGTGAAATAACTTCTCCGAATTCAATAATTAAACTGTCAACCCCCGCTACTTTAAACTTCATAAAACTTCTCTTACGGCTTTTATTATTTCAAGCGCCTTTTCATTGTCCCCGTGTACACAGATAGTGTCTACCTTTAGATTCAAAACCTTTTTGTTTTCGCTTAAAATATACCCCTCTTTAAACATCAAAACCCTCTCAAGGATCTCGTTTTTGTCACTTATCACGGCATTTTCTCTGGTTCTTGGCACCAAAAACCCTTCATCCGTATAGTTTCTGTCCGCAAATACTTCGTAAATGAGTTTAACACCGAATTCGTGTGCTATTTTTTCATATTCTTCATTTTTGGAACTGCTAAGAATCATAACGGGCAAATTCAGCCCGGCCGCTGCGTTTAGTACAGCCCTGAAAACTTCCGCATCCCCCATCATATCGTTATAAAGAGCACCGTGGGGTTTTATGTATTTAATATCCGTTTTGTGTTTTTTACAAAACGCATCAAGCGCTCCCGCCTGATAAATTATATAATTTTCAATCTCCATTGCGGAGCATTTCATACTGCGTCTTCCAAATCCCAAAAGATCCGGATATCCAGGGTGTGCACCGATTTCTACACCGCTGTTTTTAGCCAGAAGCACGGTTTTATCCATAATAATCGGATCTCCCGCATGAAACCCGCACGCGATATTGGCCATATCGATAAGAGGCATAATTTCCTCATCCATTCCGAGTCTGTAATGTCCGAAACTCTCACCCAGATCAGCGTTTAATTTAATCATTTTATCATCGTCCTTGGCAGATATAGTGCTATTTCAGGAAACAGTGTAATTACCGCTACTATTAAAATCATTATAACAAAAAACGGAAAGGTTGCTTTAAGAATATAGTCGATTTTTTCACCGGAAATATCCTGTATTACAAAAAGTGAAAACCCCACAGGCGGAGTAATCTGCGAAAGTTCAACCATAAGCACCAGAAATATCCCGAACCACAGAGGATCAAACCCCGCATGAATTATAACAGGAAGCACAATCGGCAGCGTCATAACCACAATGGAAATTCCGTCAAGTATCATCCCTAAAATTATATACATAATGCCTATTACCAAAATCAGCATATAAGGACTGAGGTGCATTGAGGCTATCCATTCACTGACCGCCCTTGCAATTCCCAAATATTCCACCACCTGCGAGAGAAACCCGGCTCCAGCTATAATAAAACTTATCATCACCGTGGTTTTAATCGAATTTAGCATTGAGGTTTTAAAAACATCCCACGTAAGCGTTTTAAAATAAATTGATAAAAGCAAACTCCCAAGAACACCAAGAGCCGCGGCTTCTGTAGGAGTTGCAAATCCTGCATATATACTTCCAAGCACCAGAGCCACAAGCAAAAAAACGGGTATCAGCTCTTTAATAGCCCTTATCCTGTCAGCCCAGGTATACTCTTTTTCGGCTTTGGGGGTTACGTTTTTTTTAATTTTGGAAATGATTATAATATACGCAGAATATGCACTCGCAAGCAACAGTCCCGGCAAAATCCCTCCGATAAAGAGCTTACCGATGGATACATCCGCCAAAACCCCGTAAATAATCATAATTAAACTCGGCGGTATCAAAAACCCGAGTGTCCCGCTTCCGGCAAGAGACCCTATTGCCAGTTTTTTGTCATAACCTCTTTTTTTAAGCTCTTCTAAGGTGATTTTCCCGACAGTTGCGGTAGTAGCGGCGGATGAGCCTGAAACGGCGGCAAAAAGTGAAGACGCCGCCACGTTTATATGAAGAAGTTTTCCCGGAATTTTATTAAACCATGGGATCAGTCCGTTAAACAGTTTGGTGGAAATATCGCTTCTGAATAAAAGCTCTCCCATAAAAATAAACATCGGAAGAGCCGCCAAAGACCAGGAATTAAGCGTATCATACATCGAACTCGCAAGAAGCGAGCCGATTTTATCCCAGATACTGATAACAGGAGGAAGATTAAGTTTAAAAATCAGCATCCCCACTATTCCCGTTACGATCAACGATATCGCTATCCACACACCCATAAGCAAAAACGCAAACATCACAACGACAAGTACCGCCGTGAGTACCAAAGGATCACTTATCATTTACAACCTTTATTAAAAATCCTATAATCGAAAGCATAAAAATAAAAAGCCCCACCACCATAGGTATCTGAGTAAGATATAACGGAGTCTCACTCACACTCTCGCTTACCATATCGTAACTGTATGATTCCCAACATAAAAGAATCGAGCGGTAAAATATAAATCCCACCACCGCCAGTGCGATACTTCCCGCAACAAAATCCATAATTTTTCTTATTTTTTTAGGCATCTTGGAATAAATAATGGTTATTCTTATATGGCCGTTTTCTTTAAAGGTGTATCCAAGCCCTAAAAACACGTAAGCCAGATAAAAATAACCGCTGTACTCATCCACAATCATTGTAGAGTGGTTAAATATTGCACGTGAGAATATCTCCACAAGTATTAGTCCCGTTAACAGTATAAAAGCTATGGAAGAGAAAAAAGCCCCCAGATCCAAGAGCTTTTCAAAAAATTTAATTATTTTTTTCATTGTCTGTATTTTTTAAAGATTTCTTTTACGTCTTTTGGTGCGTCTTTAAGATAGTCGTTCAACATTTTTTCGGCAATACCGTCAAGCTCTTTTTTAAGAGTAGGCGTTGCGTCTTCAACAACCATTCCGTGAGCCTGAAGTGTTTTAAGCGCTTTTGCGTCCTCTTCTTTGGAAACTTTCCATTGCATCTCCTCAGTTTCTCTTGCGGCTCTCATTATAGCTTTTTTCTGAGCCGGAGTCATTGCGTTCCAGTAATCAAGATTGATACTCACTCCCTGAAGAGGATATGCGTAGTTGATTTTTGTAAAATGGCTTAAAACTTCCCAGAATTTACCGTCTTTTCCGGATACCGAAGAAGTAACCACGGCATTTACAAGCCCTGTTCTCAGAGCAGAATAAACCTCAGCCCATGGAAGCGCCACGGCACTTCCGCCTGCAAGCTGAATAAATTTCGCGGAGTTTTTGTCGTATGTTCTAGCTTTAATGCCTTTGAAATCTTTAAGACTTTTAACCGCCCATTTCGTATACAGACCGCTTGGAGGCCAGCTTACCGCATAAAGAAGTTTCTGATTCCACTTTCTGCAAACTTTCTGATAAGCTGGTTTTGAGAGTTCATACAGTCTGTATGCGTCGTCATATGATTTTGCAATAAACGGAAGCGCAGAAATACCGAATACTTTACCCCCGCCCGAAGTAAACGGCAAAAACATATCACTAATAGGCACAACACCGTTTTTTACCGCTTTTAAAGGATTGCCTTTAACAAGGGCGTTTCCGGCATGAACCCTTATTTTGATCGTTCCGTTTGAATATTTTTCAACCAACTTCGCAAACGTTTCGGCACCTTTTGTATGGAAGTTGTTAGGTCCGTAAACACAGTTCATATCCAGTGTCATTGTTGATGCAAGCAGTGCGCCTGCAGTCACCAGCATTGCTGAAATTTTCTTTAACATCGCTTTCTCCTTAGATTAATTTACTATTAATTATAAGGAATTTATTTTAAAATTAGCTTAAAAGTTTAACTCTTTTTTATTTTAAACGTACTGAGCACCCCGGCAAACGAAATTAATACAGCCCCGATCAGCTGATTGAGATTCGGAACCTGCCCCAAAAACAAAAACGCCAAAACCATTGCAAACACTATATCAAGATACTGTAAAACGGATGCGATTGAGACTTTTATGTAATTAAGAGCGTCATACCATAAAAAAAGCGCAAGCGCCGTATGCACCGTACCCGTAATAAACGCTATTACTATCGCCTGAACACTCAAACGCCAGTCACTCAAAAACAAAAAAGGAGCCGTTATAAAAACAGAAATTATTATCTGCCATGCCGTCACGGCGGCTGCTCTGTGGTGCATTGTGGCTATTTTGGAAAAAAACCCGAGAGCTCCGTAACTTACCGCCGCCAAAAGCGCTATAAAAGCACCCTTGCTTAAACTGACTCCCCCGTTACTCACAATCACCCCTACAAAAGCCAAAACAGCCGCAATTACTATAAAAACGTTAATCTCCTCTTTTAAAAAAACAGCCGCCAAAATCAAAGATATAACAGGCCCCGCATAATAAATAGTAACCACAGTCGCCACGTCCGCATAATCAAACGCCCAGAAAAAAAACACCCAGTTAACCCCAAGCGCAATTCCGCTGATAAGCAGGGGCCAAAACGGACGCAGCTTCAAAAATTCCCTTATTCCGGTGCGCCTGACGGCAAAATAGAGTATAAAAGGAAACGCAAACAAGACCCTGAAAAACACAAACACCCCGCTGGGAAGAGATGAATATATCGACATAAGAGGCGTAGATCCCCATATAAACGTCGCCCCTATCATTTCAATAAGGCCTTTTTTTTCATTCTTTATCCCTGAAATATTTATCAATTTTTCAGAGTTTTTTCTAAATTTTCCATTCTCCATTCTCAATTCTCCATTTTCTTAATACCTTCACTTTTCATTTTTCACTTTTAACTTTTCACTAAACTCCTTCGCCCTTTCCACTTCCCCTATAAGAGCCAGATACGCCGCATAAACATTCTCTTCACTGAAGTTTTTTAAAATTTCCCTTCTCTCAAACTCCCTTATACTCACAGCTTCGTCAAATTTAACATTTATATCGCCGTATATAAAAATGCCGTGTTCGTTTTTTACCACGTTTTCGGCGTCAAACTTGTCATGCTTTGCAATAACCCTGATAATTCCGACACCTTTTTTTATTAAATTATTCAGCCTCTCATATACTTCCTCATCAAAAACATCCACAAACACATCTTCTTTAAAATATTTCTCTTTTGGATAATAAATCGTAACGATAAGGGTTGAAGGAGTAAGGGCCGAATAAATATGCGTTTTATCGGCTTCAAATTCCACTGTTTCTCCTGAATGCAGGGTGTGAATATCATCAACACTTCCTACTTTCACATCTCCTTTTAAAACATATATCCTCTCAACCGCCCCCGCAAAATGCGGCTTTGCTATATATTCGGCACTGGTTTTGAGATTCATTTTATAGCTTTCAAATTCATCAGTCTTTTCTATCAAAACTACACTTACACCTTCACCCTTAATTTCACCTTCTCCCACAAGCTCTCCAAAAGGAACCCCCAAAACCTCTGCAATTGCCCAGATGGTATTTATTGTCGGGTTGGTTTTATTTTCTTCTATTTTAAAAAGTGTGGACTTTGCAACCCCGGCACGGCTTGCAAGCTCGCTTAAATTAAGCCCTTTGTTTTCTCTAAAAAATTTTATTTTCTCTCCAAGCGTCATTTCAAACCTTTTGTTTCTTTTAAGAAATTATATCACAAGATTTGTTTCTTTATTAAAAACTGATATAATTTTAAAAAAAGGTTTTTTGTGAAACTTTCTTTAACTCAGGGAATTGCCACTATCGTAATTACGCTTCTTGGAAGCGGCGTGTTTATCGTACCGGCTCTTAGTGCGACATACAGCGGATGGGCCGCACTTGTTTTATGGTTTGTAATAGCCCTAATGATACTGCCTGTTGCGTTTGTATTCGGAAAACTCGGTATTATGTACCCGAGTGCCGGAGGGAGTGCGACGTTTGTAAAAGAGGCTTTCGGTGAAAAAATGGGATTTGCCACAAAACTTCTATACCTTTCAATCATCCCCATAGGTCCTCCGGTTGTAATAATTACGGCCGCTTCATACCTTGCGAGTGCGTTTGGAAGTGAATACCTGATTGAATTTATATTTTTGGCAAGCGGAATTATTCTGATTTTAAACCTGATGAGCCTCACAGTTTCATCAAACATAAACATTGCCGTGGCTGTTACCATAATTACGATAATTTCGACTTTTTTTACCGTTTCACTTTTTCAGAACTTCCATATAAGCGCACATGAATTTCATATAATAAAAACCCTCGGGATAATATTCTGGTGCTTTGTGGGGATTGAAGCGATGAGTCATATTTCACATGAGTTTAAAAACGAAAACGACTTTTTCAAAGCGGTTGTAATCGGGATAATAATCGTTGCGTTTATGTATATGGCGGTTACGTTTTCGCTTCTTGTATTTAACGCATACGGGAATGAAAGCAAAAACCTCCATTCTCTTGTAAGCGTAGCGTCACACATAATGCCTTACGCCGATAAAATTATGGCGGTGGTGGCGTTTATCATATGTATAATGGCTCTGAATTTATACGTTGCATCCCTTACGCGTCTTTTTACGACTCTGAATATCGGGTTTAAAAAGGCTCTTTTTGTTATTATGGGGATTATTTTGGCGGTTAGTGTATTAAAATTTATGTTCAATTTTAAAGTAGATCTTTTAATAACATATTCAAACGGCGTGTTTGTTTTGATCTATTTTTTAGTGTCCCTCTCAGCTCTTAAAATACTCAAAACCAAAACAGCCCTTTTGGCGGTTGTTACAATGGGTGTGATTATTGCGATTTTGGGATTTGATATGGTGTATGCATTAATTATGCTTGGAGTTTTTTATATGCTAAAAAAAGAGGTTTAAAAAACCTCGAAGTTTGCGAGCAGTTTGGAGATTCTTTTTTTAACTTCGTCTTTGCCAAGAATGCTCAGCATTGCGGCTAAATCTATTCCCTTAGTATCACCGACCATTGCGATTCTGAGCGGTGGCATTAAAAATTTTGGTTTAATGCCTTTAAGTTCTAAAAATTCATTCATTACATCATGCCAGTCAACCGGAGTTTTCGGTTCTTTATCGTTTAAGAACACCAAAAATTCCCTTAAATTACTGATAACTTCATCTTTTAGGAATTTCTTAACCGCTTTTTCATTATACTCGGCAGGTGTTGATAACATCTTTTTAATCTCCTCAGCCATTTCTTTAAGCGTTTTTACCCTATCTTTAAGCTCGTCTATTAAAATCTCTTTTTTGTCATGCCCTTCGATATCAACACCGAAATCTTCTTTTAGAAGTTTTACGATTCTCTCATTTGGAGAATTTTTAATATAGTGCTGGTTTAGCCAGTCGAGTTTTTCTTTGTTGTATCTGCTCGGAGCTTTGTTGATATCTTTCGGATCGAAAAGTTTAATCATTTCATCAATCGAAAATATTTCCTGATCCCCGTGGCTCCATCCAAGCCTTACAAGGAAGTTTAAAAGAGCTTCCGGAAGGTACCCTTCTCTTTTGTATTCCATAACGTCAACGGCACCGTCCCTTTTGGACATTTTAGAGCCTTTTTCATTGTGAATCATAGGCACGTGGTAAAATTTCGGCACATCCCATCCGAATGCTTTATATACAAGTACCTGTTTAAATGTATTTGTAAAGTGATCATCTCCTCTTATGATATCCGTCATTCCCATTTCATGGTCGTCTATAACCACAACGAAGTTATATGTAGGTGTTCCGTCGCTTCTTGCAATTACGAAATCATCAACCTGACTTGCGTCGATCTCCGCTTTTCCTTTTACTCCGTCTTCAAAGCCTACTTTTCCACTTAGCGGAGCTTTGAATCTGATTACGTAAGGTTTGTCAAGTTCACCTTTAAAGTCTCTGTATTTTCTAATATCAATCGGAGGCTCTTCACCTTTCATTCTGGCTTCTCTAATTGTTTCAAGCTCTTCTTTTGTAAGATAGCATTTATAAGCCATACCTTTATCCAAAAGTTCTTTTACATACTCTTTATATTTATCAAATCTTTCACTCTGGAACACCACTTCATCATCCCAGTGAAGTCCAGTCCAGTTAAATGCTTCAAGTATTGCGTCAACTGCTTCTTGTTTATTTCTACTAAGATCCGTATCTTCGATTCTGAGTCTAAATTTTCCATTATTTTTCTTAGCCCAAAGCCAGTTAAAAAGCGCGGTTCTAAGCCCACCGATATGTAAATAACCCGTAGGAGACGGTGCAAATCTGGTAATTACCATCAATATCCTTTTTGATGAAATTATATCAAATCATTATTTTTTTGTATTTTATTGATCATAGTCAATTAATTTAAACTTAATATTAGTTAAAATTTGAAAAGTCCGGAAAGGATTGAAAATGGGATTTGTAAAAAACATCTTAAAAAAATTGAAAAAATTCTACTCTTTTGAAGATAAACTGATAAGTGAGCTTAAGCACGATCATCAAAAACTTTTTTCACTGTTTAATAAAATTGAAAAAAATATTCAAAAAAGAAATTATGAAAAAATTCCGGAAATATTAAAGAAATTTCATTATGAATACAGGTTGCATATAATATATGAAGATAATTATTTTTATACATATATGAAAAGAAAATATAAAAACGACGATAAAATACTTGAATTTATAAATCAAAAACAAGAAGAAATGAAATCAATCACAAAAGCTATTGCCGATTTTATAAACAGATTTGATTCAATCAAAGAAATACAAACGGAAAAATTTAAAAATGAATTGCAAAAATTGGGAAAAGCATTAAAATCCAGGGTGGAATTCGAAGAAAAAGAACTTTATACTCTTTATTCCTGAACCTTTTTTTCAATAATTTTTACACTTATCATCACGACAATAACTTCAAGTACTGCCGTAAAAACCAGAACATTATACCAATAATCGCTTATTGTCCCGTTTTGATGTGCAAGTGTAGCCGTTGCGATTAATAACGTTAAAGGCATAGAAAGTGAAAGGGCAAAAAGTATCATTTTTTTTAGTCCTAAAGTAAAATAAAACACTGTCGAAGCAAACACTCTTATTGCAATCATAGCCGCAACAATAATTAAAGAGTCTTTTATCATTTTTAACGATATTAATGATAAATTTAAAGAACTTCCAACATGAACAAAAAATATTGTAATCAAAAATCCGAATCCAAAAGGCGCAAGTTTATGCTCCAAGTCTTTATTATGCTCAAAAAACGTGGCTATAAATACCCCTACGACAAACGCACCAAGTACCACGTCAAGATGTATTTTCATTAAAAACGCGATCATAATAAAGAAAAAACTTATGGCAATCCTTACATCCTGATGGTACTTGTCAACTCCCGGCATAAGATAATGTTTAAGTTTCGGGAACCACCAGAAAAGCGCTCTCATAAGGAAAAATACTATTGCCAAAAACGCTAAAAATAAAAATAGGATTCCTATATTAAAAAGAAGTTTTTTCCCAAATCCGAACTCAAAATATCCGCTCACGACCGTTAATATCAAAATAGAAATAAGTTCTCCCAAAACACCTATTTTAATTGCCAAGTCAAGCCATTCTTTTTTCCCAATTTCTTGTTGAATTGATATCATAAGTCCTATTGAAATCAGCGGCATAATAACTAAAAACACTTTTGAAAAACCGAACATCAGTACAAACACCAAACTAAGAATATTTAAAATGATTAAAAACAAAAGCCCCTTTTTAAAAATAGATTTTTCCATTTTAAATAAATCTTTTAAATTAACTTCCATTCCAGCTAAAAGCATTAAATATAAAAACCCGACTTCCGCAAGAAGGTTAAACATTTCATTATGGTGTATAAGCCCTACCGCACTGAATATTGCCCCAAGCGTTATTTCAACCATAGAAATAGGTAATTTAAGTGTATTACTCAAAAACGGTGATATAAGAAGTATTATTGAAAGAGATATTATCAGTAATTCAGCACTCATTTGCTATTTCAAACCCTTCGTTTAATAAAATTTCAAGATCCCTATCGGGTCTTTCTCCTTTGGTAGTTAAATAATCCCCTATCACAATAGAATTCGCACCGACCTTTAAAGCCTCTGTCCATTCATTGCCAAACACTATTTCCCTTCCTCCCGCTAACATTATTATAGCTTCTTTAAACTCATTTGCAAATCTTTTAACGGTTTTTAAAGCAAAGTCCTTATTGTGAGTAGCCTTTAAAGGAAGTTTTTCATTTTCAATAAAAAAATTAAGTGGAATACCGTTTGGCTTCAACTCTTTTAAAGATCTGATAAAACTTTCAATATCTTCATTACTCTCTCCCATTCCGAAAATTCCACCACAACATAGCTGAAGCCCTACGGATTTGATGTTTTCACACGTTTCAAACCTCTCATCCCATGTATGGGTCGAGCAGATTTTAGGATAATATTCACGGCTTGTTTCAAGATTGTGGTTATATATTTTTACCCCTGCTTTTTTAAGCTCTTTTAAGGAATCTTTTCCCGCCGTACCGTTACATGCTATTATTGAAATATCCACTTCTTTAATAACGGATTTTGCAGCCGAACAAACGTACTCGAGTGTCTTGTCATCAAGACCCTTTCCACTTGTTACAAGACAAAATCCCGTTGCACCGTTTTTTTTGGCGAGTTTTGCTTCATTTACGATCGTTTTTAGATCTTTTTGTTTGTATCTGTTTATATCTGCACCCCATTTAACACTCTGGGTGCAGAATTTACAGTCTTCATTGCAGGCTCCACTTCTTATATTACTAATGGCGCAGAGATATATTTTTTTCATGTTAAGCCTTTGGAAGGGTAAATTCTTTAACCTTCGTTTTCCACTCTTTTGTTTTCACTTTTCTGTAAAAAAGCGTTACGATATATTTTTCATCTGTAATATCAAGGGTCATACATGTTGAAAACCCATGATCCCTGGCACATACTTCTCCGGGATTTAAGATCAGATTTTTACCGTTAAACGTTATGTCAACGTCATGCGTATGGCCGTAAACTATTATATCCGTATCCAAAGGAAACATATATTTGGGATAATGCATAAGTTTCCACGTTTTACCCGCAAGTTTAAAATAATGAGGTTCTGTTGTAAGATTATACTTATCAACAACTTTATATAAATGAAAATCGTTATTCCCAAGAACCGCTACATATCTAACGTGAACTTTTTCAAGATATTCAAGTACCTCTTCTTCCACTATATCACCGGCATGTAAAATAAACTCCACGCCCTCTTTAAGTAAAAGATCAATAACCTTTTTTGCACGTCCGGTTTTTCTGTGTGTATCGGACATAATTCCTATTTTCACATTCTACCTTTACTTTTTAGCTTCTTCTCTGTGTTTACATTTTATGCATTCATAAACATCTTTTTTTCTATATGTACGCTCAGCCATTAAATACCCACATTCCGGACACTTTTTATTTACAGGTCTGTATTTAGAAATAAAATTACACTTAGGATAATTAGCACATCCGTAAAATTCACCTCTTCTTGATTTTCTTTTTACAATATCTCCCCCACATTCAGGACATTTAACATCATCAAGAACTTCAGGTGCGTTTAGGGGCTTGGTGTTTTTACACTTCGGATAATTGCTGCAAGCTAAAAACTCACCGCTTTTCCCTTTTTTAACAACCATATCAGCCCCGCATTTATCACATTTTACATCTGTTTTTTTCTCTTCTTTACTCTCTTCCAGAGGACGGGTATATTTACATTTCGGATAAGAACTACAAGCTATAAACTCTCCGAATCTACCTTTTCTAATTACAAGAGGGGATCCGCAAAGAGGACATGTTTCGTCAATAGGTTTAGCTATTTTTTGTGAAGGAATTTCTTTGTATCCTTTATTTACAAGTTCCATAAACGGATTATAAAAATCTTTTAAAACTTCCTGCCAGTCTTTTTTCGCTTCTGCCACCTCATCAAGCATCTCTTCCATGTTTGCGGTAAAGTTCGCATCCACAATATCTGGAAAATGCTTCTCAAGTGTTTCTATTACACTAAATGCTATTTCTGTCGGATGTAGTTTTTTATCCTTTACCTCCACATAGTTTCTGTTCTGCAGCAGCGTAATAGTCGGTGCATATGTAGAAGGCCTACCAATTCCGAGAGATTCAAGTTTTTTAATAAGACTTGCTTCTGTATATCTTTCAGGAGGTTTTGTAAAGTGCTGAGTTGCTTTGACATCTTCTGGCTTTAATTTTTCACCTTTTTCAAATTCAGGCAGAAGTGTGTTTGCACTCGGTTTACCGTACACTTTATAAAATCCGTCAAATATAAGTTTTCTACCGCTTATTTTAAATTCACCTTTGTCGTTTGCTATATATATGTTTTGTGTTTCAAATTTTGCATCTTTCATTTGTGATGCAAGAAATCTGTTAAAAATAAGTGCGTATAGTTTAAGTTCATCCGGTTTTAGATAGTTTTTTAAATCATCAGGTGTAAGTCTTACATCAACCGGTCTTATCGCTTCATGCGCTTCTTGTGCATTTTGATTTTTCGTAGCATACGTTTTAGCCTGAGCATATTCTTCACCAATGTTTTGTTTTATAAATTCAAGAGCGGCCTGTTGAGCTTCTTTTGCGATATTTAAACTGTCAGTTCTCATATAAGTGATAATTCCGGTTTCACCCACAGGCGTTTTCACACCTTCATAAAGCTTCTGTGCAATCTGCATTGTTTTTCTCGGACTAAATCCGAGCTCGCTGCTCGCCACCTGTTGAAGTGTTGACGTCATAAACGGAGCAGGTGATTTTACGGTAGTCGTTTTAGTCTCTATTTCTCTTACAGTATATTCAAGAGGTTTTAACTCTTCTACGATTTTTTGAGCTTCGTCTTTTGATTTAATATCGAATTTATCAAGCTTTTTACCGTTATATTTAATTAAAGAACCCTCAATTTTTTTAAAAATACCTTCAATACTCCAATATTCTTGAGGTTTAAACGCTTTAATTTCTCTCTCACGATCCACAACAAGTTTAAGAGCAGCACTTTGAACCCGACCGGCACTAAGTCCTTTTTGAATTTTTTTATTAAGCAATGGTGAGAGCTTATATCCCACTATTCTGTCAAGCAATCTTCTTGCCTGCTGTGCGTTTACCCTGTTTAAATCAATGGTTCTCGGATTTTCAAGAGCTTTTTTTATGGCAGTTTTTGTGATTTCATGAAATACAATTCTTGGTAATTCTTCCGGTTTCTTACCAATTACATGCGCTATATGATAACCTATAGCTTCCCCTTCACGGTCTTCATCCGTTGCAATATATATCGTTTCCGCTTTTTTTGCTTTTTCTTTTAATTCTTTTGCAATAGGTTGATGATCAGCCGTTACTCTATATTGAGGAATAAATTTGTCTTCTTCAATTTTTATTCCAAAAGAAGTCTTAGGCAAATCTCTTATATGACCTTTGCTGGCAACAACTTCATACTCTTTTCCCAAAAAGTTTTTTATTGTTCTCGCTTTCGCCGGAGATTCCACTATAATTAAATTTTTAGCCAAAATATATGCCTTTTTTTTGGCGGTATTATACCAAAGATAAATGTTGTCAATATTTTACAAAAATTCTATTAATAATTTTTTTCTAATAATAATGTTAGGAATTTTGCTATAATTAATAACACATTCCTTCAAAACAAAAGGTTTTTTAATTGAACGAACTTATAAAAAATAAAAAGATTTTACTTTTTATAGTTACATTACAAGAAGCTTTCACGGCAGTTGTACCATTTTTCTTATTAACAGCATTTGTAACTCTTTTGCTTTCATTTGCAATATACTTCAATAGCGATATTTTTTTTATTTCTCCAAAAGCCCTTTTATATTTATCTAAAACTCTCCAATCGTTTACTTCTATAGTTGCGGTAATCTCTATTTCATATTTTTTTGCTTTAAGAATTAAAACTTCTCAGATTATTTCAATTATTTTGTCAGTTTGCGTATTTGTAACATTAACGCTTATAGAAAACTCTTCAGTTTATATTTTTAAAGTAAACGATTATACCTCAATCATTAAACTAATTGATGATATTTCTATTCCTTTAATTTTGCCTTACGGTTTCACACCTGCGACTTTAATTTCCCCTATTTTATCCACATATTTACTTAAATATTTTTATCCAAAGCTTACTCTTAACATTAGTGCAATGGATGGAAATTATCATATATATAAACTCTTTAATTATTTATTCGTTTTTTTCGTAGCATATTTCGTTGCTATAATCCTTTATGTCTTTGTAAATTTTTTCATGAATATATTTTTCCATGAATTTAATCCGTTGGAAATGAATATTCCGGATGTGCTTATTTTAATAATACGGGATTTTATGGTGCAGGTTTTATGGTTTATAGGTATTCATGGAAGCCATACGGTAAATGGACTTTTCGGAAAAGCCATTCTTTTTAAAGAAGTATGTCCAAATCTTACATACGGTGAATTCAATAGAATGTTCGTTTTGATCGGAGGTGCGGGTATAGGACTTGGTATGTTAATATCATTTTGGATTTTTATCAAAGACAGAGCCCTTAGGTATATTACTAAAATATCAACTCCTTTTGTGTTTTTTAACATTAATACGCTTTTAATATATTCTATTATTGTCTTGAACAGATTTTTTCTTATTCCTTTTATCTTTTTACCGTTACTAAACATTATTATCGCATATATATTTTTACACATCGTACATATTGATTTCACTCACTATTACGTATCATGGACTACACCCGTTTTTATCGACTCATATCTGAAAACGAATGGCAATATTTTAGTTATATTACTACAGGTGTTTTTGGTTATTATTGATACGTTGGTATACATGTATTTCACCAAAAAATTCGTCACTTCAAACTCATATTCTTCTCATATTGACATATTAGAAAAAAACTTGGAAATTCCTGTAGAAATAAAGTCAAAAGAAGGGATTTACGCATTCAAAGCCCACAAAGAATTAATTGCCGCACAGGCGAAATTAGATGAAGTGATCAATTCTCTAAATAAAGACACACTAAAAATCTATTATCAGCCTCAAATAGATATTACAAACAATTCTTGCAATAAATTCGAAGCGTTAATAAGACACAGCATAAATGGAAAAATCACCGGACCGGAATTTCTTCCCATAATTGAAGAAGCCGGCTTAGCCCCTATTATAGACATATGGGCATGTAAAGAAGTTAAAAAACATTTAAACCTATGGGAAAAAGAAGGTTTCAATCCCCAAATAAGCATAAATCTTCACCCTGATACGTTAAAAAGTAAAGACGCAATTAATAAAATAATAGACATATTATATGAAAAAAATATAATGTTTGAAATTATTGAAAGAAGCTTTTTATATGGAAAAATTGCTGAAAACAACGTCTACAGGCTTCAAAACAACGGATTTAAAATAGCAATTGACGATTATGGAATAGGTTATTCAAGTTTGGAAATAATAACAAAACTAAAAATTGACGAACTGAAAATCGACAAATCTTTAATCGATATTATTAATACGGAAAAAGGATTTGCAGTTTGCAAACATACGGTTAATCTATGCCATGATTTATATTATAAAGTTGTCGCGGAAGGAGTTGAAACAAAAGAACAGTATGAAAAGGTAAAATTAATAAACATAGATTATGTTCAGGGGTATTATTTTTCACCTGCACTTCCATTTAACCGTGTACACACTTTTTATACAGAGTTTAATAAACACATATAAAAATAAAAGTTGCGATTGCAACATTTGATATAATTCCAAAAATTTTAAAGGCCAGGAGATTGAAATTTCTTTTAAATAAAAGAATTGTAGCGTTTATAATTACTTTACAAGAAGCATTTGTCGCTGTTATTCCTTTTATTATTTTTACAGCATTTTTAATGCTGTTTTATATCTTTATAAATTATTTTAATATAAGTTTTATACCTAAAGACCTTTTGGACAAATTTACAAAAACTGTAACATCTTTCACTTCTTTAATAGCAACTGTTTCCATTGCTTTTTTTGTTGCAAAAAGAATAAAAGTTTCAGAAATTATCGCTATTATTTTATCAATCGTTACATTTTTATCTATTACGGTATATGAAAATCCGAAATTTCCATTAATACTGCCTTATGGATTTACCACGGCTACAATTTTTGCACCGATAGTAAGTACCTATTTCCTAAAAATTTTATATCCGAAATTTTCATTGCATATTAATTTAACGGACGGTAATTATCATATATACAGATTTTTCAATTATATTTTTGTATTTTTTGCAGCTTATATCGCCACAATGGTGCTTTATATTTCCGTTGACGCTATTATGGACATAATTATAGATAAATACAATCCGCTGGTTATAAATCTTCCTAATATTATTATTTTGGCAATAAGGGATTTTTTGGTTCAACTGTTTTGGTTTATTGGAATACATGGTGAACATATGGTAAACGCTCTTTTCGGAAAAGAGATATTATTCAGACAGATGTTTCCTAATTTAACATACGGAGAATTTCATAGAATTTTTATAAATATAGGTGGTGCCGGTGTAGGGTTAAGCTTGTTGATAGCCCTTTTAATACATGCAAAAGACAACACCGTAAAAACATTATCAAAAATTGCTGCTCCGTTTGTTATTTTCAATATTAACGATATTATTATTTTCTTAATTGTAGTATTTAACAGATTTTTATTTTTGCCTTTTGTGTTTTTACCTTTGTTGAATCTTATTCTTGCTTATATTTTTATCAATATCGTTCCTTTAAGTTTTTCAACTTATCATGTAATTTGGTCAACTCCGGTATTTATTGACGGCTTTTTAAAAACCAATTCTTTTATCGTTCCGGCTTTTCAATTATCTCTTATAGTAATTGACACGATAATTTATTCTCATTTTATTAAAAA